>Ga0209514_10002147_pt1 | contig 31364 bp, 12 predicted proteins | sample Subgrocontami58m_FD_187452 | JGI IMG/M metagenome (GOLD analysis project Ga0209514, IMG submission 187452) | Subsurface groundwater microbial communities from S. Glens Falls, New York, USA - GMW37 contaminated, 5.8 m (SPAdes) (version 3) | ecosystem: Environmental > Aquatic > Deep subsurface >...
TCGTGGGGTGGCGGCGTCTACGTGTCGCACCCGTGCATCAAGGAGAGGACGATGGGCCTCTCCGCGGACCTCGGGCTCGACCTCAAGGAGACCGAGTTGTTCATGCTGAGCGAGCGGTCGTCGAAGGACGCGATTCGGACCGCGCACCTGGGCGCGAACTTCGACAACACCTGCTGGGACGGGCACGACTACGCGAGCCTGTACGTGTACGAGGGGCTCGGCACGTTCCTCGGCGGGTTGAACAACAGCGACGAGTTTGCGAGCCGCCGGAATGCGGGCGACAACTTCACGAAGTTCTACCTGACGTTCACGCGGAGCCAGTACCTGTGCGACTGGCTGTCAGTGATGCTGCGCACGATCGGCCAGATCACGACGGACGAGCTGGTGGCGGGCGAGCAGCTCCAGATTGGCGGCGCGGACTCGGTGCGCGGCTTCCAGTCGGGCGAGGCGAGCGGCGACAACGGCTATTTCGTGAGCCTGGAGCCGCGGATCACGCTGTGCCACGACATGTGGTACGTCCCGCAGATCGCGGCGTTCATCGACCACGGCGGCGTGTACCGCCGGTCGCCGCTGATTGCGGAGCCGAGCTCGGCGCACCTGACGGGCGCGGGCTGCGGCCTCCGCTGGTCGGCCCCCTACAACATCGATGTCCGCTTCGACGTGGGCTTCCCGGTCAGCGGCGAGCGCGTCGGGGGAAACGACTCCCCGGTGTTCTACGTCGCCGGCTCGATCAAGTTCTAGACGCACGGAACGAAATGGAGAGGCTCGCGTAAGCGAGCCGTGGCTTGGCCCGCGTAAGCGGGCCTGGGGATGGGGACGAGAGACTTCGGTAGGAACGACCTGGTTCCTGGCCAGACCTGGACCCAAGTGGTGGAAGAAACGATGAAGAATGCACTGAGGCGCAACGGACTGGTCGCGCAGCTCTCCTACGCCATCCAGATCGTGGTGATGCTCTTCTACCCTGCGCTCGCGTACGCGGGCCCGGGCGACGCCACTGTCGAGAGTGGCGCCGCTGAGGTGGTGCGCCCGGATGCCAGCACCACCGTTGTCACCCAGACGTCGGACCGGGCGGTGATCAACTGGAATGGCTTCAACATCAACCTCAACGAGCTGGTGCAGATCAACCAGCCCGGGGCGAATTCCGTCAACCTCGGCCGCGACGTCAGCGGCAACGCGTCGAGCCTCCTCGGCCAGCTCGTGTCGAACGGGCGCGTCTTCCTGGTCAACCCGAACGGCATGGTGTTCGGACCGGGCAGCCACATCGACGTGGCGGGCCTGGCGGCGACGACGTTCAACATCAACACCGCCGACTTCATGAGCGGGAAGTACAGCTTCGAGCAGCAGAATGCGGACCTGAAGGCGATCATCAACCAGGGCGAGATCCACGTCACGGACAACGGCTTCGTCGTCCTCGTGGCGCCGGCCGTGTCGAACGAGGGGCTCATCATCGCGAACCTGGGAAAGGTGGTCCTGGGCGCGGGCCAGAAGATGACGCTCGACTTCAACGGCGACGGGCTGGTGACCTACCAGATCGACGGCAAGGTGCTGGATCAGGTGACGGGGCCGGACGGTCGTCCGATGCGCGACGCGGTGTCGAACAGCGGCACGATCCAGGCGAACGGCGGGACGGTGGTCCTGCACGCGCAGGCGGCGGGAGCGGTCTTCGACAGCCTGGTGAACAACTCCGGCATCCTCGAGGCGAAGAGCCTCGACGGCCACACCAGCGAGGTCCGCATCGAGGGCAGCGACCCGGTGGAGAACACCGGCGCGCTCGGCTGGCGCACCCACTTCGGCGAGGTGAAGGGGGCCGAGGGTGTCGTCCTGCAGACGGGCAGCATCGACGTGTCGGCCATCGAGGCAGGCGCGAAGGGCGGCACGGTGACCCTCTCGGGCCAGTACGTCGGGGTGAGCGGATCGATTGACGCGCAGGGCGGCGGAAACGTCCTCGTCACCTCGTCGACCCGCACCGTGCTCACCGCTTCGGCGAGCATCGACGTGTCGGGCGTGGGCAGCGGGAACGCGGGCAACGCGGTCGTGTGGTCGGACAACGACACGCTGTTCTACGGGACCATCCTGGGCCGCGGCGGCGACCTGGGCGGCGACGGGGCGAGCGTGGAGGTGTCGGGCTACGAGAACCTGACCTTCAATGGAGGCGTGAATTTGGCGGCGGGCCACGGAGCCGTCGGCACCCTGATGCTGGATCCGAAGATTCTGACGATTGTGGCACTCTTGGGAACCCTTGATGTCAGCCTCCCCACCATCCTCGAGGTGACAGGAGGCGCGGCGGTGGACCACACTGTTTCGGAAACTGCCTTGGAGCTGGCCGTGGCGGCCATTACGCTCGAGGCGAGGGATGGCGTCGGAGACCTTAGCGCGGGGAGCCTCGACAACACCCTCAACCTGACGCAGAACATCACGATTCGGGTGACCAACAGCAACGGCACCCCCGACGGCAATGGCATCAAGCTGGACGAATTTGCCATCACGACCACCGGGTCGGTCACGATCCTGGGAGACACGACCAACGGGGCCGGCGCGGTCCCGATCACCATCTCACGCCCGATCACTGCAGTGGGAATCAGCATCGACACGAACGACGGCTCTGTGACCCTGACTGGCTCCACCTTGAACTCGGGCGCCGGGACCATCACGGTCACGGGGGATACGAATGTCGTGGTGGGCGTTATGACCAGCACGAGCGCCGCCGGCATCACGATCACGGCGACGAAGGGAAGCATCACGGATGTCGGCGTCAACGTGCTCACGGCCCCGCAGGTCTCGCTCAACTCGGGGGACCCACTATCCAATCCTACTACCCCCGGGGGGAGCATCGGCGGCGTCGGTGCCCCGATTGACACGGACCTCGCTTCCCTCTTCGCGTCGACGCAGAATGGCGACATCTACATCTCCGACGTCGGCGCCTCAGGGATCATCATCGAGAACGTGATCGCCAGGCAAGGCCCCGCCGTCACCCCCCCCGCAACCAACACGCCGGTGCTCGGCGCGGGCGGCCAGATTACGACCAGTGGCGGGACGGGCACCTTCGACGTGTCGATTGCCGCGGCGGGGAACGTGGTGCTCGGGGTGGTCACCTCGCCGGACGACCTGACGATCTCCACGACGGCGGGCGTGATCATCGACGGCAACGGGTTGAGCCCCAACCTTCTCGCGCAGGATGTCGTGCTCACGGCGAGCGGTGCCATCGGGGCTTCGGTCGATGAAATCGACATCACCAGCGAGACGACCAGCGCGAACGTCACCGTGTCCGGCGGGGTCTTCATCCTGCTGTCGAATCAGGGGTCGATCGGCTCGATCACGGCCCTGGGACTGGGAAACAACGTTCTCGTGACCGACAACGCGACAGGCACCGTCAGCATCGGGACGATTTCCGCCGACAGCACTCCGCTGACGGGGGGCTCGGTCACGATCAACGCGTCCAGCGCAGGGTTGTCGGACGCGAACGGGACTGCGTTGAACATCAGCGGGACGAGCCTGACGATTACGGCCAAGGGGGACGTGGGCACCCTGGCGGACCCGATCAACACCACGATCTCGGGCGCGTTCCTGGTAACGACGAGTCTCACGGGTGAAAAGGTGTTCATTCTGGACACCGGCACCCCGACCTCGGTCGGAGCCACGGTCGCAGACAGCGATGTCAAACTGGGATTCGCCGTGGGGCCCGCCACGGACGCCTATGGAGCGAACACCTACACCTTCACGGCCTCGACGGACGTGCTCACGGGGTCGGGCACGGGGATCACGTTCTCCAACACGACCGGCGGCATCGTGGTGGGCGCGATCAACGCCGGTGCGGCCAACAATGTGACGCTGACGGCGTCGACGACCATCACGGACGGCGGCGGCACTATCACGGGCGGAATCGTGACCCTCACGGGCACCTCGATTGGCGCGGCCGGCGCGGGGAACCAGATCGACACGGCGGCCACGACGATCACTGCGACGGCGACCACCGGCGGTGTGTTCATCAGCGAGTTGAACGCGGCGACAGTGAGCGCGAGCGCGGTTGCGGGGATTGTCAACATCTCCAACGTGGCCGCGGCCAGTGACCTGACGCTGGGCATCGTGAGAGCGTTCACGACGGTCGATGTGGTCGCGACGGGCTCCGTGTTCGGCAGCTCGCAGCCTGGGAACGTGAACGTGTCCGGGACGACCGTCAGGCTGACTGCAACGGCCGGGGCGATCGGTACCGTGGGCACTTCCGTGTCCAGCTCCATCAACACGCTGATTGGGACGGCGACCGGGACGCCCGTGACCAACGGGCTGTTCCTGACCGACACCCTGGGCCTAATCCTAACCACAGCAACGGCCACGGGAGCTGGCGCGGACATCTCGATCACAGCCGGAGGCAACCTGACGCTGCCCGCCGCGGGCCTGTCGGCCCCCGATTCGGTCACGCTCTCGGCGAGCGGGACCATCACGGCACCCGGGGTCGGTACCGACATCACGGCTCTGAGCGCGAATCTCACGGGTTCTTCCTTGGGGGCGGCAGGGGTGCTGTTCCACCTCGTGACGGCGGTCAACACCCTGACCACCTCCAGCACCGGCGGCGGGACGTACATCGACAACACGGCCGCGACGCTCACGCTCGTGTCGGCCAGCGCGATCGGCGCCGGGTCCGACATCGAGATCACGAATACCGGCGGTATCCTTCTCGGCGGCGTCGTCCCGGGTGCGGTCACGGCCAAGGGCGATGACGTCCTTCTTTCCGCCGGCGGGTCGATCCTCGACAACCCCGCGACCAACGTGGCTGTGAACGTGACGGCGAATACCCTCAGCATTTCCACGACGGTGGGGTCGATTGGTACTGTGGCGGACCCCCTCGAGCTCGACGTGAACCAGCTCACTGCCAGCGCCCCCGGCGGTGTGAACACGGTCAACGTGGGCCCGCTCGTCCTCACGGCGGCGTCCCTGACAGGCGGGACGGGCTCGTACACGGCGGCCTCCATCACGATCAAGCCCCTCGGCGGCTTGGTAACGATCGGTGGCGGCAACTCGCTCACGATGACCACAACCAGCGGCAGCATCGTGATGTTGGATCAGACCGACACCATCGCGGTGACCGGCCTCGGCACGATCTCGATCGATGCGGGTTTCTCAAGCCCGGGCAGCGGCGGGCTGGCGATCCTGGGAAACCTCACGACGGCGGGCGGCAACATCACCGTCAACGCCGACAGCCACATCTCGATTGGGCTCCTGAACGCGGGGGCCGGCTCCGTCTTCCTCACGTCCACCTTCGGCGAAATCCTGGACGCGAATGGCGTGGCGAACAATATCATTGCCGCCAACCTCACCATCAATGGCAACACGCCCACGACGCGGCAGTTGGAGCTTGCCTCGGACACCTGGATCGCACGCGCCGAGGCCAGCGACGCGGAGGCGAGGGTGGACGCACTGCTGGAGCAGCTCACGGCCAGCACCGCGAATGCCACCACGGCGGCCGTGACGACTCTGACCGCGACGGTGAATGCGGCCACGGCGGACGTCGCCGCGAAGCAGGCCATCGCGGACAGCAAGCAGGCCATTGTCGACATCCTTACGACCACCGTCACAGTGCTGACCATCGTAAACCTCGTGGCGGGCACCGCCGCGGGCATTGCGGCGGCGGTCGCGGGCGTTGCGGATTCCGTTCCGTTTACGGGGGACGGAGGTACGGGCACCATCGCCGCCGTGCTGTTCGTCGTTTCGACCGTTACGAACATTGCAGTGACGGCGGCCTCACTCGCCCTCACGTATGCGGGGATCGATGCGGGCAACGCGGCCGCCGACCTGGTCGACGCCTCGGCACAGCTCTACGCGGCGCAATCCTCGCTGACGCTCGCCACGCTGCTCGACACGGCCGCGCAGGACAACGCCGCGATCGCGGCAACGAACTCGCTGAACGCCTTGAACAACTCACTCTACGCCCACGCCGTTCAGGACCATGTGATTGTGGCCGAGGACGCGGCGAACGTCATCGGAACGTCCGCGCAGCAGTTCGGCGTAACCGTGTCGGGCATCGTCACGATCACGGCGGGGAACAGCAACGTCTTCATGTCCTCCCTGGGCGCCTTGAACCTGGTCAGCACCACGAACATCGGGTCCGGCACCAGCGGGGCGACCAACATCAGCGCGACCGACCTGCTGATGAAGGCCTCCACCGGGATCGGCACGCCGGCGAACCCTCTGAGAACGACCGTGACGAGGCTCGATGCGCTTACGGCGACGGGCGGCATCAGTGTCCTCAACTCCGGGGCGATGACCCTGGCGGACCTGGACGCGGTCGTGGACGGCTTCGCCGCCCGGGTGACCGGGTCCGGCGCGATCAACATCAGGACCTCGAGCCCGATGTCCTTCACGGCCAGCATCGTCGGCCCTGCGGCCATCGTGCTGACCGCGGGTGAGTCGGCCGCCGCGGGCGACGACCTGACGCTCGGCGACGGGGTGACTGCGATGCTCGTCGAGTCCACCGCCTCGAGCGTGACCCTGCAGGCGGGGGACGCCATCATCATCAACGCCCTCGTGACCGTGCGGTCGTTGACGGCGTCGATCACCGCCGACGCCGGGTCCGGAACCGTGGTGGACTCGGGCGACGGCCTCGGGTCGTTCACGAGCGCCGGGGCGCTCGTCGCGCCGACCATCTCGGTGAACGTCCTCCAGGACATCGTCTCCGGCACCATCACCAGCAGCAACGGACTCGGGAACCTGACCCTGACCACGGCCGCGAACATTGGCGTCGGGCTCCTCAACAACTGGGTGAACGTCACCCTGCGCGCGGGTACGGGTGGTGCGGGGAGCATCACCGACGCGAACGGCGCGGGTATCAACAACATCCAGGCGACGTCCCTCACAGTGACCGCGGGCGACAACTCGGGCGCCGGCGCGGGTGCGAATGCCATCAACCTGGACACGACGATCGCGACCCTGACCCTGGCCGAGGTGGCGAACAACGGCGCAATCGTCGTGAACGACGTCGGTGGCGGGCTGACCGTGACTCGGGCCTTGACGGGCACCGTCGTCCCCGGCGCCACGGGCGACATCACGATCTCCACGAGCGGCGGGACCCTGACCATCGCCTCGCCGACGACCTTCGGCGCCAGCTTCTATGCCGCGAGCGGCATCCGCAACGCGGGCATCGAGGCGGGCGTGGCGCCCGGCATGGGTGACGGGTCGGGAGGCGCGGGGAACGTATTCCTCTCGACGACCAGCGCGAACAACATCCGGGTCGGGAACGGCTCGCTCGCGGCGTTCGCAGGCGTGCCCGACATCGGCGCCTCGGGCGGGTCGGTGACGCTGCGGGCAAACACGACCGGCGCGGCGAGCGCGGTCCTGGGCCAGATTCTTGACGGCGACACGTTCACGGATGTCTTCCCGAGGATCAACATCATCTCCGATGGCCTCCGCGCGGAGGCCCCGGGCGGCTTCGGGACGGCGGCCAATCCCTTCGAGACGTTCCTCTCCACCGTCTCGGGCCGTTACAACACGGGCGGGTGGTTCCTCAACAACAAGCAGAGCCTGACGGTGGGCACGGTGGACACGGTGTCGGGCATTCAGGACACGGACCTGACGGCCACCTTCGCCAGCGTCAACGTGCACGCCTCCAACCTGAACGACCCGGCTGTCACCGTCGCGGCCGACATCATCGCGGCGGGCCAGGTGCTGCTGCAGGCGGACGAGACGGCCGGCGGAGTGGCTGGCGATGACATCACGGTGAACGCGGGAATCCGCGTCGCATCGACCACCTCGGCCGTGTTGCTCCACGCGGGCGACAACATCCTCGTCGATACGGGCGCGGAGGTTGCCGGCGCGACGCTGACCGAGGTCGTCGCAGGCTACCTCGACAACGACGACACCGGCGACGTGTCCCTGCTGGGCACCGTCGGGCACGTGACGGCGGGCGGCGCCCTTGCCGCGGACGTCAACTCGGCGCGGGTGACCATTTCCGCGCTCGACCTCCTCGCGTTCGGCGTGGGCGGTGCGGTCATCACGACGACCGCGGGGGCGATCGTGACGCTGACCGGCGACGCCAACCACGACGGCCTCGGCGCGATCACGGACGCCGACGCGGCGGTGGACGTCCAGGCGGCGACCTTGCAGGCGACGGCGGCCACGGCGATTGGCCTGGACACTGACATCACGACGCTGGCCTTGGCCCGACTCAGCGGTCTCGGCGGCACGGTCGACATCAACGAACTCAACGTGACGGCGCCGGTCAGCGGCCTGAGGTTGGGTGAGGTGACAGCCCTGGGTGGGTCGTTCAACCTGACCGGCGTGGCGGTCGGCCCGAACGCGACGGCAGTCACCGACGCGAACGGGAATGCGAACAACGTCACCGCGGACACGATGGTAATCACCGGTACCGCCGGGTTCGGCGCCCTCAACGATGCGATCGAGACTACCATCAGTGGCCTGACAACGACACCGGGCGCGATCAGCGGATCCATGAACGTGTCGAACACCGGCGACCTCATCGTAGGCGCGGCCGGGATCGGCATCGGCGGGACCATGGTCAACGTGACGCTCCGCGCGACCAGCATCACGCTGAACGGCTCGATCACGGGCAGCGGAACCGTCGCCCTCACGGCCACGGAGGGCGACATCACGAATCCGGGCGCAACGACGATCACGGCCAACACGGCGAGCTTCATCGCGAGCGGCTTGGACGGGGACATCGGCGCCCTCTTGACGCCGATCCTGACCAAGGCCACGACCGTGCTCTTGACCGCGACGGGCACCGGCGAAACGGCAATCAGCGACTCGTTCGCGGGCACCACGACCTTCAGCGGTTCAGGCTCCGTCGGGGACATCAACCTGACCAAGTCGGGCGGCAACATGGAGGTGGGCGGGGCCGGTATCCTCACCGGCGGGAACATCGTCCTGATCAGCGGCGCCGACATCCTCGACACGGGTGGGGGCCTCGTCGGCGGCACCAGCGTGACCCTGATCGCGGGCGGCGGCGACGGCGACCTTGGCACGGGGATCGCGCCGATCCGCACGCGCGCCACCACGCTCACGTTCACGGGGACCGGCTTGGGTGACGTCTTCATCACGGAGTTGAACGGATCGAACGTGAGCGGCGTCACCGGTCGCGGCGTGATTACGCTGGTGTCCACCACGGGCGACTGGAACGTCACGGGCGCCATCACGACCACGGGGGCGGTCTCCGTCAGCTCCCTGGCGGGGGATGTCGTAATGACGGCAGGTTTCCCCTTCATGATCACGGGCGCGAGCGTGAACCTCGCGGGCGGCGGGGTGGACGGCGATGTCGGCTTCGCGGCCGCGCCCATCCGTACGGCCACCACGGGCAGTCTGGGCGCGCTGACCTTCACGGGCAGCGGCGGCGGGGAGGTGGCGATCACGGAGTTCGATGGCGCCACGGTGACGGGCCCGGCGGGATCGGGCAACGTGATCCTGACCACGACGAATGGCGCATGGCTCGTCGGCGCGGCGGGGATCGCGATCACGAGCGGCGGCCTGTTGATGACGGCCAATGGCGCAGGCGGCCAGGTTACGGATGTCGCGGGCGCGCCCCTCTCGGTAGGCGGGCTGGCGTCGTTCGACACCGTGGGCATCATCACGCTCGGGAACGCGGGCGGCGGGGCGACGAGCTTCGGCACCCTGACGCTGAACGGGACGGTCGCCACGGTGTACGAGGACTCCCCGACGACCTTCGTCGGAACGAGCCTCCTCTCCACCTCCCTGTCGATGACGTCCACCTTGGTCATCGACAACGTGACCAATACCTCCTTGACGGTGACGGGGAATGCCTCGTTCACGGGCACGGAGCTCAACATCGGAAATGCCGCGGACGACACATTCAACTTCGGCTCTCTGACGGTCAATGCGAGCGGGCCGACGGCGTTCGTGCACGAGGACAGCGCGACGCTCCTCACGGGCGCGAACTTCGTGACTGGGACCTTTACCCTGAACTCGGCGGGCGCAATCACCGACGCCGCGGGTACCTCGATCGGAAACGTGCCACCGATGGGAGCGCTCCAGTTCACTGCTGGCGGCGCGATCACCCTTGGCGACAGCGCCACCGACACGATCAACGTGACAGGCAACGCGACCTTCAGCGCGCCTGGATTCGCCATCAGCCTCGGCGCGCTGGGCCTGGTCGACTCTGGGGCCACGGTGAACTTCGGGAGCATTGGCCTGAGAGGCACGACTGCCACCGTATTCGAGGACTCCTCGATGGTGCTCGCGGCCGTGAATGTGACGACCCTGAACGTGACGGCGACGACGAACGCCGGGGACGCCATCACCGACTCGGGCACGGTGATCGTGACCGGAACGTTGACCGCGACGGCGAGGAACGGCATCGTCCTCGACAGCACGACGAACGATGCGGGCACCATCAACCTCTTCTCCGGCACGGGCGGCTCGACGTTTACCGACGCGACCTCCTTCACGGTCGGTACGATCGTGGCCTCGATCGGGGTCGTGCTGAACTCCCTGGGCGGCTCGATCTTCAGCGACAATGTGGCGGTCGACATCACGGCCCCGAACCTGGCGGCCTCGGCGGTCACAGGGGTCGGGACCGCCCTGGCGCCGTTGGCTACGACGAATACCTTCGCGCTGGTGTTCTCCTTCGAGGCGACGACGAGCACGGGCGGCGTGTTCCTGGACAACCGCGGCCCGCTCACCATCGGCGGAGTGAACCTCCTCCAGACTGGCATCTCGGCGATCGCGGGCGACATCCGGATCCGGAACATCTCGAACGGTCCGGCCCCAGGCAACAACACACCGTTCTTCATCGACGAGAGCGTTTCGACCTCGGGCTCCGTCACGCTGGAGTCGGACGGGGTTGCCGATTCGCCGGCTCCGCCCTGCCTCGACGACATGACCGTGGACTTCGACGCTGCCGTCGTCTCCTCGGGCTCCTCCGTGACGATGAACTCGGAGGACGACATCCTCGTCAACGGGTCGGTCAGCGCCGGGACCACGGTGACCCTGAACGCAGGGCTTGATTGGAACCGCGGGGGGGTGGACCTGGACAACTGCGGCAGCGTGGTCTATGCGGGCGGACCCGCGTCTGGCGCCGTGTTCGGCATCGACGTCGTCCTGACCTCGCCGAACGACCTCGTCCTCGGCACCGTGATCGCGGTGAACAGCGCGACGCTGTTCGCGGGGACCGACGGGACGGGGAGCATCACGGACGTCAACGGGGCGGCGACGAACATCTTCGCGCGCAGCCTGTCGATGACGGCCCGGGACAGCATCAACGTGGACGTCGAAGTCGAGCGTCTGACGCTCGCGACGTTGCTGGACGCCGACGCTCTCGGCAACCCGTTCCTCGCCGCGGGCACCATCAATATCAGGGACCGTGGCGGCGACATGACGGTCGACACGGTGCTCACGACGAACCCCGGAGACGCGGTGACCCTGTCTTCGACGGGTGGCCTGACCGACGGGAACGGTGCCACGGTCAACGTGACGACGCCTACGCTGACCCTGCGGGCAGGCACGGGCAACATCGACCTGGACACGAACATCATCACCCTGGCATCCGCGAACATCTCGGGCGTCGGCAACATGGACATCAGCAACGCCAACACGTGGGTCATCGGAACGCCGGTCGGGAACGTTACGACGGCGAACGGGAACATCAACCTGTCGAACCTCGCGGGCGACATGCGGCTGCAGGGCGGCCTTGCCGCGGGGACGACCGTCGGCACCGGCAGGGTCACGCTGAACAGCTTCCTGGCCATCGTCGACGAGAACCAGGACACCCTCAATGTCACGGGCTTCCAGTTCGTGGCGGTCGCCGGGACGGGCATCGGGGTCGACGCAGGCCTGACGATCGACCCGATCGAGAGCAACGTGCGCTTCTTCGAGGCACGCGCGGGGGCTGGCGTGAACGCCCGGAACGGCGTGTACCTGAGGAACATCGGGAGCTTGACGATTGGCGGCATCGGCGCCCTGACGGGCGTTGCGGGAGGCGGCGCGGCGGATATCCGCGCGGCGAGCCCGCAAACTGTCTCTGCGAACGTGGTCATGGCGGGCGCTGTGCTGCTCGTTGCCGGCGAGACCTCGGATGCGGGCGTGTTCGCGGATGACCTGACGATCAACACGGGCGTGACGGTGCAGTCCATCTTCGCGGACACGACGTTGCTCGCGGGCGACGACGTCATCGTCGGCGGGACCGTGATCGCCGCGACGACGGCCACGCTGACGGCCGGCTCGGGCGACCTCGACACGGGCGGCAGCGTGACGGACTCGAACGGCCCCCTCGTGAACGTGGTGGCGCCGAGCGTGATCCTGTCGGCCACGGGGGTGACGGGTGGGATCGACCTCGACCTGACGACCGTGATCGTGACGGCGACCGTGACGAATGCGGGCGCGATCGACCTGTCCGACTCCGCGGCGGGCCTGACGATCGGCGTCGCGGGGGTATCGACGGCAAACGGGAGCATCCTGGTCAACGCGACCGCGGGGACGCTGACGGTCACCGGCGCGGTGACGGCGGCCGGCGCGGGCGCGGACGTGACGCTGACCACCACCGGCTCGGGCGATATCGCCTTGGGCGCGGGGGCGGCCAACGTGACGGCGACGGACGTGGTGAACCTGAACGCATCCGGCGCGATCACCGACGGCGACGCTGCCTCGGACGTGACGGCGGTCACGTTGAACGCGACGGCGGCGACGGGGATCGACGTCGACACGACGATCACGAACCTGACCGCGCTGGTGACGGGCGTGGGGGCGATCGACGTGAGCGACTCGGCGGGCGGGATGAACGTCCTGTCGGCCGTGACTCAGGGCGTCGGGACAATCACGCTGGCCGCGGCGAGCGGGAACCTGGCCCTCGGGACGGTGAACGCGAACTCCGGGGCGAGCGCGGTGAACCTGACGACGACGGTATCGGGCGCGATCACGGACCTGAACGGCGGGGCCGTCAACGTGATTGGTTCGACCCTCACGGCCACGGCGATCAACGGGATCGACCTCGACACGACGATCGCCACGCTGGTGGCATCGGTCACCGGGCCCGGCGCGATCGACGTCAACGAGACGAACGGGCTCCTGGTGACCTCGGCGACGACGATCAACGGGAACATCACGGTCCTCGCGAACGATGACCTGACGGCGACGCTGGTGACGGCGGGTCTCGCGGTCGCCTCCGGGAACGGCAACATCGTCCTGACCAGCGTTAACGGAAGCGTGTCCCTGGGCAGCGTGACGGCCGCGCTCGACCGCGTCGACGTGACCGCGGGCCAGGGGATCACGGACGGGCTGGCGGGCGAGGCGGCGAACCTCACGACGACGAGCCTGGTCCTCCGCTCGGGCACGGGAGTGGGCACGGGTGACGACATCAACACGGTCGTGACGAACCTCGAGGGCGCAGGCGGTTCCGGCGGGTTCACCTTGACCAATACCGGGGCCCTGACGATCGGAGGGATCAGCTCCGTCGTCGGCCTGAGCGCCCAGGGCGCAATCACGATCGCGACCCTCTCCCCGATCACGGTGAACGAGGATGTCGTGGGTGCGGGGCTCGTGACCCTGACGTCTGCGGACACCGGGGGGGGCGCCGCGGACGACAACATCACGGTGAATGCGACGGTCTCCTCCACGGCGAGCTCGGTGACCATCAACTCCGGTGACAACATCGTGTTCAACGCGGGCGGGCGGGTGACGGCTCTCCACACCGTAACCCTGGTCGCCGACACGGTCGGGGCCTCCGGCGCGGTCGTGAACAACACCGCCGGCGTCGTGGACATCATCGCGGATACGACCGACATCACGGCCTCGAACGCGATCGACGTCGAGGTCAACGTAGCCACGGTGACCCGGGCCAACTCGACGGTCCTGGGCGACGTGACGCTCGACGACCTGGGTGGTGGGGTGAACGTGAACACATCCAGCACGGCGGCGGGGACCATCACGCTGACCGCGACCGGCGGGAACCTCACCGTGACAACGGCGACTGCGAGCACGGGCGGCGGGGTGGGGAACATCGCCATGACCACCTTCACCAGCGGGGACATCAACCTGGGCGTCGCGACGGCGGCCGGGGACAACGTGACCCTGACGTCGGCGGGCGCCATCGTGGACTCGACGGGCCCGGCCTCGAATGTGATCTCCTCGACCGCGACGTTCGACTCCGTGAGGGGCGTCGATCTGGACACGACAGTCCTGACGCTGACCCGTGCCACGGTGACGGGCGTTGGCGCAATCGACATCTCCAATTCGCTCGCCTTGGGCGTGATGCTGGCGACAACGGCCAACGGGAACATCACCATCGCGTCGATCGGCGACCTGACCATCGGGAACGACAACACTGTGGTTGCGGGCCTCGACGGAGGCGTGCACGCCGGCGGGAGCGCCGGGGTGGTCACCCTGAGCTCCACGACCGACATCGTGGACGCGGCCGATGCGGGCACGGACAACCTGAACGTGAGCGGCAACCGGTTCGTGGCCATCTCCGGATCTGGGATCGGCGACGCCGTCGCCGGCGCCCTGGAGTCCAACGTCCGCTTCCTCGAGGCGAATGGCGGCACGGGCGGGATTGCCCTGACGAACACCGGCGTCCTCACCGTGGGCGGGATCGGGCCCCTGACGGCCACGACGGCCGCCGCGGCGATCAGCATCACGGCGAGCAGCCCGTTGACGGTGGCGATGAACGTGACGGGCGCCTCGATCGCGCTGACGACGACGAACACCGCGGGCGACACTTCCTTCCAGGATGACATCACGATCAACGCGGGCGTGACCCTCCAGTCCACCGCGACGACCGTGACGTTGACGGCCGAGGACGACATCATCCTGGGCGGGTACATCCAGACCGCGACGAATGCCATCCTCACGGCGGGGGGCGCTGGTGACGTGGATGGCCGCGGAAGCATCATCGACATGCACGCGGGCCTCGACGTCGACACGGGCGCTGGCGCAGGGACCGGTACGGTGACGCTGCGGGCGACCGGCAATGTGGCCGGAAATGCGATCGACATCGACACCAACGCCGCGAGCGTTTCCATTGCCGTCGACGGCACGGGCGGCGTTGACCTCGCCGACGTGGCGGGCGGAGTGACTGTGACCTCGGCGATCACGGCCGGCGGCGACATCGTCCTGAACGCCACGGGCGGGAACCTGGTCCTTACCACGGTGGCGGCGGGCGGGAACGGAAACGTGAACGCCCGGACGACGGGCTCGGGCAGCATCAACGTGGACAGCGTGACGGCGTTCGCGAACGACATCACCCTGAACGCGGTCGGCTCGATCGTGGACGTGAACGCCGGCGCTACGAACCTGACTGGCGCGACGGCGACGCTGCTCGCGGGGACCGGGATCGGCGACGGGGACACCTTGGAGGTGGACCTGACGACCCTGAACCAGGCCTCCGTGTCGAACGGTGGCGCGATCGACATCACCGAGTCCGGGAGCCTGAACGTGCTCCTGGCGACGACCTTCTTCGGGAACATCCGGTTGGTCACGCTGGGCGGCGACCTGGCTCTCGGACTGGTCAATGCGGCCTCGGGTGTCAGTGACGTGACCCTCTCGAGCACGGCCGCGATCACGGACCTGAACGGCGGCTCCGTGAACGTCGTCGGGAACAACCTGACGATGTCGACCGGCCTGGGCATCAACGTGGACACGACCGTGAACACGGTGGTCTCGGCGACCGTGAGCGGCTCAGGCAACATCGACATCTCGGAGACGGACGACCTGACCGTAGCCCTGTCGACGACCTTCAACGGGAACATCACCGTCGCGGCAGGCAACAACCTGACTGCGACGAGCCTGACGGCCTCCACGCCTGTCGGCGTCGGGAACATCGCCCTGACGGCGGTGACGGGGAACCTCACGCTCGGCCTGGTGACGGCGGCAGATGACCTGGTGGCGGCCACGGCGGGCGGATCGGTCATCGACGGGAACGCCGGCAACAACGTGGTGGCCCTGAACCTCGTGATTTCGGGTCGCCAGGGTGTCGGCGTGTCGGGCGCCTTCGGGGCCATCGACACCAGGGTGACGAACCTCGAAGGTGACGGCGGCACGGGCGGGTTCAGCCTGACGAACACGGGCCCCCTGAACATCGGAGGGATCAGCTCCGTCGAGGGGGTCAGCGCCCACGGGGCAATCACCATTTCCACGGCGAGCCCGCTTACGGTGAACGAGACGGTCAGTTCGGCAAGCGACGTCACGCTGACGGCGAGCACGGTCGCCACCGACGGGGTGGACGACTGCCTGGACGACCTGACGATCAATGCCTTGGTCGACGGACACAACGTGTTCCTGAACGCTGCGGACGACGTCGAGGTGTTCGACACGGTGAGGGCGAGCGAGAACCTGACCATCCGCGCCGGCGACGGTGTGGAACTGAACGACTTCATCTTCGCCGGCAAGACCGTCTCGATCACCACCGCGGACGCGGGCGTCGGCAACGACGACGCAAACGGCGACTGCCCGAACACGCTGGTCTTCGGGACAGGCGGGGGGATCTTCGCGGACGACATCGTGATCAACGCCGCCGCGGACATCACGCTGGGCATCCTGAAGGCCGTGAACACGGTGGCTGTGACGGCCACGGGGGCCGGCAGCGACATCTTCTTCGGCAATACGGTCAGCGGCGTGCAGGGCCTGGTCATCTCGGGGACCTCGACGACGCTCGTCGCGGCGGGGGACATCCGGTTCCGGAACTCGGCCACGACGCCGATCAACCCGGGCGACCCGGACGCCTTCATCAAGGCCGGGACGACCCTGAGCATGACGGCGACGGCGGGCCAGATCGTGGATGACGAGGCGGACGCGGCCACGGCGGTGGACATCTTCGCGCCGGTCGTCACGGCGAGGGCCGGGACGGGTATCCGCTACGACGGGCAGGTGGACCGGTTGACGAGCGCAGTGGTGACGGCCGCATCGCCCACCGTGGCGAACATCGACATCACGGACATCGACAACCTGGTCGTCGGGACCGTGAGCACGAACGACGCGAGCAGCGTGACCCTCACGACCGGCGGCGCGATCATCGACGCGAACGGCGCCGCGACGATCAACGTGACCGCGAGGAGCCTGACCGCCACGACGGGCGCGGGCGTGAACCTGAACACGTCGATCACGACGCTGACCTCCGCGAGCGTGAGCGGCGATGGCGACATCAACATACGGAATGCCACCGGGGCGCTCCTCACAGCGACCTCGGCGACGGTGACCGGCATCGGCGACGTGACCCTGACGAACAATGCCGCCATGATCGTGACGACGGCGACGACGGCGAATGGCGACATCACCCTGACGACGACGACAGACGGGCTGACGGTAGGCACGGCGACGGCGGACCAGGGTGACGTGAGCATGACGGCCGTGACCGACCTCGCGATCGGCACGGCGACGACGGGCAGGGGCAACGTGAGGGGCACGGCGGGCAGGATCCTGGCCGGCACGACGGTTTCGGCGGGGCTTGGCAGCGTCCAGCTCACGTCTGGCACGGAGATGTTCGTGACGACGGTCACGTCCGTGGACGGCAACGTGACCATGACCGCGGGGACGACCCTCGGTGCGACGACGGTGACGACCACGAATGGTAACGCGATCTTCAGGGCGGGGACGACGGTGGGGGTGACGACCGTCACGGCCGGCGGCGCAGGCGCGGGTGACGGCAGCGTGGTCGCCACCGCGACGGCGGGCGACATCCTCTTCGACACCATCACGGCGGACGGCGATTCCGTCAGCCTGACGGCCGCGGGCGCCATCAACGAGTCATTGCCGGACGGCGTGGAGCCGACGGCGGACATCGTGGCCGGCTCCATCTTCCTGTCGGGCACGGCCGGCGTGGGAACCGCGAACGGGCCGCTGGAGGTGAACGGATCGACCCTGGCAGGCCGCTTCGCGACGGGCGGGTTCTTCGTGACCGACACGGCGGGCGGTCTGACGGTGGGAACCGTGGCTGGCGTGTCGGGCGTCGTCGACACGGCGCTCGGGGCACCCCCCGACGCCATCACGATCGCGACCCTCTCCCCGCTGACCATCGCGGCGAACGTGACGGGCTCCGGCACGGTGACCCTTGCCGCGGGCGAGAGCGCCACGCCGAGCGTGGATAACCTGACGATCAACGGCGACGCCCTGGTGAGCAGCTCCGCATCGAACGTGGTGCTCTCCGCCGGCGACAACGTCGATATCTTCGGGTTCGTGAGCGCGGCCGCGGGGGCGAGCACGATCACCGCGGGTGCGAACGACCAGGATGCCACCGGCAGCGTCACGAACGTGGTGAACGGGATCTCGCACGTCACGCTGACGGGCGGGACGCTCACGGTCGGCGCGACGGGGAACAACGGAAACCTGGGCATCAACCTCGACACGACGGCCGCGGACGTGACGGCGACGGTGACGGGGACGACGTCGGGCGGAATCCGCATCAACAACGAGGCGAGCGCGACGGCCCCGACGCTTACGGTGAACACGACGACAACGGCGGCGACGACCGGCACCGGCAGCGTCCAGGTGACCAACTCGGGCGGCGACCTGTCGGTGACGACGGCAACGACCGTGGCCACCACGGGCAACGGCGATGTCACGATCGCGGAAAATGGCGGCGCCCTGACCGTGGGGACGGTGTCCTCCACGGCGGTGACGACCGGGACGGCGGACGTCGACATCAGCGGGAACGGCGGCACGACCTCGGTGGACACGGTGACCGTCGGGACCACGGCGATGACGACGGGAAGCGCGACGGTGGACGTCAGCGGGAACGGCGGTCTGACCACGGTGACCACCGTGACCACGGGCACGGCCGGCGTGTCCACGGGTGACGCGAGCGTGAGCATCGACGCCGCGAACGGTCTCACCGTGGGAACGGTGACTACGAACACGACGACCGGCGACGCCAGCATTTCGGTCGAGAACAGCGGCGGCGCGGCCGGGATCACGACCCTCTCCGCGACCGCGGGCGGAGGCGTGGGTTCCGTCGATGTGACCTCCTCGGGCGGCGCGCTGACCCTCGGGGCAGCGACGACGACGGCGGGCGCGGGTGACGGGAGCATCGATCTGAACGCGACGGGCGGGTTGACGACGATCACGACGCTGTCCTCGACCACGACGTCGGGCGACGCCTCGACGAGCGTGACGACGGACGGTGGCCTGACGCTCCTGACGAGCATCACGACGAATGCGACGACCGGCGACGCATCTCTCACGGTCAACTCGGCAGGTGGGGCGACGAGCCTCCCGAGGTTGTCGGCGACGGCGGACGGCGGGATCGGCACCATCGACGTGACGACCTCCGGCGGCGCACTGACGGTCGGGGCTGCGACGACAACGGCGGGCTCCGGCGATGCGAGCGTCGATCTGAACGCGACCGGCGGGTTGACGACGATCACGACGGTGTCCTCGACCGCGACGACGGGCGACGCCTCGACGAGCGTGACGACGGACGGCGGCCTGACGGTCCTGACGAGCATCGCGACGAACGCGACGACCGGCGATGCCTCCCTCACGGTCAACTCGGCGGGCGGGGCGACGAGCCTTCCGAGGCTGTCGGCGACGGCGGACGGCGGCATCGGTTCCATCGACGTGAATACTTCGGGTGGCACGCTGACCCTCGGCACGGCAACGACCTCGGCTGGCACGGGCGACGCCTCGCTCGACGTCAACGCGACGGGCGGCGCGACGGGCATCACGACGCTGTCGGCGACGACCACGACGGGCGACGGGTCGATCAGCGTGAATACGGACAGCGCCCTGACCCTGGGCTCGGCGACGACACTTGCGACGCTCGGCGACGCCCAGATCGACGTCACCGGCACCGGCACGACATCGACGATCACGAGGCTGTCGGCGACCGCGACGACGGGCAACAGCTCCATCCTCGTGGACCGGGACGGCGGCACGCTGTCGGTGGAGACCGCGCTGACGTCCATCTCGGACGGCCAGGGGACCATCGACATCCACGGCGCCGGCGGCGCGGTGAGCGTGACCACGGCGACGGCCACGGCGAGCGCGGGCGGCAACGTGGACATCGACATCTCGGCGACGGGGACCGTGGCGGGCCCCGCGTTCCTCCTGACGGCCGGGAACATCACCTCGACGGGCCTCGACGGCGACATCACGCTCTCGACGACCGGCTCGGGGAACATGAGCATCGGCCTCTTGACCGCGTTCCTGGACCGGGTAACGCTCGACAGCACGGGGAACGTGACGGACGGCGACGCGGCAAACGACATCTCGACCCGCGAGCTCGTGGTCGTCGCCGACGACGGGTTCGGCACGGCGGACGATCCGTTCGAGACGACGGTGTCGTTCGTCGAGGGGACCGGCGGGACGCTCGCCTTCCAGGAGCGGAACAACGGCGCGCTGACCATCGGCATCCTGACGAACTCCGGGCAGACCGGGGTGACGTCGACGACGGAGATCGACATCCGGACGACGGGCGCAGCATCTCCGGAATCGATCAGGGTGGTCGAGAACGTCGAGAGCGCGGCCTCGAGCGTGCTGCTCTCGGCCATCGACACGGCTGGGGCCGGGTTCGCGGACGACGTGTCGATCGACCCATTCGTGACCGTGACGGCGGCGACCGACCTGAGGGTAAGCGCGGGAGACGACATCGTGATTGCCGGAACGCTCCTCTTCGGCGCGGCTGGCGGTGCGGCGAATTCCGCGACGCTGACCGCGGGCGCGGGCGACGTCGACACGGGCGGGAGCATCGTGGACCTGAACGACGCGGCGGAGAACCTGATCGGCCTCGCCCTGGCCTCCAGCCTGACAGCCTCGGCCGTGGGCGCAAACGTCCCGGCGAACGGGCTGGCGATCGATCTCGACACGCGGATCACCACCGTGACCTCGGCGATCGTGGGGGCCGCGGCGCTCGGGACGCAGGCGGGCGGAATCCGCATCGAGGACACCCAGTTCGGCCTGGCGGTCCTGGTCGCGACGACCGAGCTCGGGAGCATCACGCTGTCGGCCACCGGAGGCACCCTTGCGATCACCACGACGAGCGCCGGCGGCGCGGGGAATGACATCCAGCTCAACACCTTCACGGGCATGGGTGCGAGTGGGCCCTCGACCAGCGCTAGCGTGACGCTGGGAACGGCGACCGCGCTCGACCTGGTCGAGGTGAACAGCGTGGCCAGCATCACGGACACGAACGGCGCGGCCCTGAACATCCGGGCGCCGCGCGTACTGCTCCGCGCCGCGGCGGCGGTCGGGGCGGCCGGTGACCCGCTCGAGATCGACGCGACGTTCCTCGCCGGCCGCTTCGACATCGGCGGGTTCTTCGTGACCGACATCGACGGCGTGAACGCCGACGGCATCCGGATCACGAACCTCCTGAGCCTCGCCGGAACGACGGTGGACGGCGTTCAGGAGTCGAACCTGACGAACTTCCCGACGTCGAACGTCGTCATCACTGCGGCGTCCCCGGTCTTCGTCCTCGCCAACGTGATTGCCTCCGGGAACATCACGCTGACTGCGATCGAGACGTCGGATGCGCCGTCCTTCGTGGATGACATCATCGTCGTCTCCCCCGAGGACCTGGACATGGACGGCGTGCTCGACCCCGGCGAGGACACGAACGGGAACGGCATCCTCGATGGCGTGACCATCCAGTCGACGCTCGGCGACGTCAACCTCTTCGCGGGGGATGACGTCTTCACGGCGCCGACGGCCGTGGTGCACGCCTTCGACGACCTGAACATCCTCGCCGGGTTCGGGGACCTGGACAACCACGGAGGCGCGACCTTGCTCGGCACCCACTCCTCCGCGGGCACGACCAACGTGTCGGCCATCAACGACATCGTCCTCGGGCTGTTCGTCGCGGGCGAAGGCCTGATCCTCCTCACGACGCTCGGGAACATCCTGGACGGGAACGGCCCGGCCCTGAACATCCTGGCCAACGGGACGTCGACCTTCACGGCGACGGTCGGGGTGATCGGCCTGCCTGGCGACGCCATCGAGATCGAGTCCCAGAACGGGCAGGTCATCGTGAACGCGGGCGGCGCGGTCGACCGCGTGTCCGTGAGCCTGGCCGGCGACATCGAGCCCGACGGGCGCCTCTTCACGGCGAACGGCGACACCCCGGGCCTGATCCTCTTCAACAACCTCGTGCAGGGCGGCGAGGGCGCCAATGGGGCCACCGACCGCTTCCACGCCTACACGAGCGACATGAACGCGCAGTTGACGGGCGAGCAGAACCACGGCTGGGCGGGGTTCTACACGCACCTGATGCTCTACCTGAACAGCAGCGAGTTCCACCCCCAGGATCTGTACAGGTGGGACGCCTCCATGGACGGGAGCGTCGGCGTCCGATAGGCGCGACGGCCTGCGGGAGGTGACCTGCCCCGGGAGGGAGCGCGGCATGCCGCCTGGCGTGAGGTGTCGGGCGGCTACGCGAGCGAGAACGCCGCGTGGAGGGCGCTCACGGCCGCCGCGGCCTGCGCCTGCTTCACGACGAAGCTGACGTTCAGCTCGCTCGACCCCTGCGCAATCATCCGCACGTTGACGCCCGCCTCCGCGACCGCGCCGAAGATCCGCGCCGCGACGCCGTGCGTCCCCTTCATCCCCTCGCCGACCGCGGCGACGATGCTCGCGTCGTCCTCGGCCGCGACCTCCTCGACGACCCCGCCCCCGAGGAGCGCGAGCTCGAGCGCGTTCACCGTGCGGTCGAGCGAGGCGCGCGGCACGACGAAGGTGATGTTCACCTCCGAGGAGCCCTGGGACATCATGAGGACGTTCACGCGGTGCTTCCCGAGGACGTCGAAGACTCGCGCGGCGGTGCCCGGGACGCCCGCCATCCCCGCGCCCGACACCGTCACCATGCCGACGTCGCGGATGAGGGAGATCGCCTTCACGACGCGGCCCGGCTCCGGCCTCGCGGCCTTCGTCACGAGCGTGCCGGGGCTCGCGGGCTTGAACGTCGAGCGGATCCGCACGGGGATCTCCGGCTCGCGCGCGGTCTCGAGGGCGAGCGGGTGCATCATCTTCGCGCCGAAGTAGGCCATCTCCATCGCCTCGGCGAACGAGAGTTCGGGGATGAGCCGCGCGTCCGCCACGATCCGCGGGTCGGCGGTCATGAGGCCGTCGACGTCCGAGTAGATGTCGATCTCGTCGGCGAGGAGCCACGCGCCGAGGAGCGTCGCGCTGTAGTCGGACCCGCTGCGGCCCAGCGTCGTGGTGTTCCCGTGCTGGTCGGCGGCGATGTAGCCGGTGACGACGGGCACGGCGCCGCGCTCGAGGAGCGGGAGGAGGGTCTCGCGCACCTGGTGCCGCGAGACGTCCGCGAGCGGCCGCGCGCTGCCGAACGAGGAGTCGGTGACGATCCCCGCCTCCTTTCCCGTGAGGGCCCTGGACTCGACGCCGCAGTCGGCAAGGGCGCCCGCGAGGATCGGCGCCGAGAGGCGCTCGCCGAACGAGAGGACGAGGTCCTGCGCGCGCGGGGTGACCTCGCCGACGAAGGCGATCCCCGTGAGGATCTTCTCCAGCTCGACGAAGAGGGGGCGGATCGCGGCCAGGACCCCTTCGCGCGCCAGGGGGCGCTCCACGGCGGCGCGGGCGGCCTCCTCGTGCGTCGCCTGGATGCGCGAGAGGAACGCCTGGATCGCGGCGACGTCCCCCTTCTGGGCGCGCTGGCAGGCCTCGACGAGGTGGTCGGTCGTGTCGCCCATCGCGGAGACGACGACGCAGACGCGGTGGCCGGCGGCGCGATGGCCGTGGACGATGGAGGCGACCTGGCGGTGCCTCTCTCCGCTCGAGACGCTCGAGCCCCCGAACTTGGTGATCAGCAGCATGGATGTCGGTCCTACCTGAACGGGGTTGTTGCAGCCGTCGATGTCAGACCTGGAGCTCGTAGTCCTTCTTGATCGCGAACAGGTCACGCAGGATGGCCGTGGCCGTCTCCTTCCCGCCCGCGCCCTTCCCGACGAGCGTGAGCGCGCCTGCATCGGGCGTCTCGAACGTCACCGCATTCAGCGGCCCGCTCACGCAGACGGGGTCGGTGGAGGCGACCTCCTCGGGCCGCACGGAGAGGCCTTGCGCGTCGGCGCGGGCGATCAGCTTGACGCGTGTGCCGGAGGCGATCGCCGCGCGCATCCGCTCCGCGGAGACGGAGGCGATCCCCTCGCGCGCGACCTCGGCGAGCGTCGCGCGGCGGCCGAGCGCGAGGTTTGCGAGGATGACGCACTTCGCCGCGGCGTCCCACCCGTCGACGTCGGCGGTCGGGTCGGCCTCTGCGTATCCAGCCTGCTGCGCGGCGCGGAGGGCGTCTCCGAACGAGGTTCCCTCGTCGGCCATCCGGGTGAGGATGTAATTCGTCGTGCCGTTCAGGATGCCTCGGAACGAGGTGGGGCGGTTCCCCGCGAGGCACCCCTGCGCGAAGTCGATGAACGGCGTCCCGCCGCCGACGCTGCCGCTCGCGAGGAGGCGGACGCCGTTGTGGCGGGCGAGGTCGAGGAGGGCGGGGAAGGCGAGGGCGAGGGGTCCCTTCGTCGCGGTGACGACGTGCCTGCGGGCGACGAGGGCGGCCCGGATGCGGCCCATCGCGGCGCCGCCGTCCTTGAGGTCGGTGGGGGAGACCTCGACGAGGGCGTCGACGTCGTGCTCGACGAGGAGGTCTCCGACGGGGCGATCGAGCGGGACGGCCGTCGCGCCCGCGACGCTCGTGAGCGGGACGCCGCGGGTCTTCGCGGCGATCGCCTCCGGGAGCGGGAGCCCTCGGGGGTGGGAGACGGCCTCGGTCCTGCCGATCAGGAGGACGACGTCGACGCGCAGCCCCTGGCGCCTCCGCATGGCGTCGCCACGGGAGAGGACGAGCTCGGCGAGGGCGCGGCCGACGGTCCCGAAGCCTGCGAGTGCGATCCGCAAGCTAGTTCGCGCCCTTCGCGTTCTTGAGGAGCTTGTACCGCTGCAGGCACTCCTTGATGCGGCCGTCGAGCCAGTCGTTGTCGCCGAGGAGCTTCTGGGCTTCCTGGTACCCCTCCTTCGCTTTCTGGACGGCGTCGAAGGCGGCGCCGACCTCGCGCTTCCGCACGGCCGTGTCCTTCGAGGCCGCGAACGCCTCGTAGTGCGTGCGCGACTGGTCGTAGTGCTTGTTCGCATCCTTGATGAGGTCCTTCGCCTTCAGCTCCTCGGCGGAGAGCTTCGGCTCGGCCGGGGGCGCGGGGGTAGGGGGCGTAGGGTTCTTCGGGTCCGCCGGCGTCGGGTTCGGGGCGGGCGTCGTCGTCCCCGCGTCGGGGGGCTTCGCGCCCTTCTTCTTCACGATCTGGTCGAGCTCGGCGTCGGTGGGGGTGACGTCCTTCTTCTGGTACGCGTCGGTAAGCTCCTTGCCGAGATCGATGGCCTCCTTGAGCCCGCCTTTCGCATCGTTCAGGAGGTTCTCGCCGACGTTCTGCAGGGAGATGTCCTTCCCCTCGGACTTCATCTTCCAGACGTACGCGCCGATGGCCGCGCCGAGGATGCCGAGGAGGATGGCCCAGGACTTGACCTTCTTCATCAGCTTCTGGCGCTTCATCCGCTGCACGGCGGGGTGGTCGGTGCGCTCGCCCGCGGGGACGTGCTCATTCGGGTCTTTGACGGCCATGTCGGTTCCCTCTTGGGTTGGGACTACGGATGATCGACGATCAGGAGCCGGCTGTCAACTCCGGGCGGGGTGCTCGATCGATTCAACACGAAGGCACGAAGTCACCAAGGACACGAAGATGGGGTTGCACCTCGCGCGGCGTCCGAGGGGCTCGCGGAGGGGCCGCGCCGCGGCGCGGCGAGCGCTGGGCACGGCACGCGGGGAGAGAGAGGGCGAACATGCAGGCGGCCTTTCACGAGCTCGACGCGTCAGGCGGGGAAGACAGGGTTCGCTTGTCTCCGCCCTCTGTCTCCCCGCGTGCCGTGCCCAGCGCTCGGCCCTTCGGGCCCCTCCGCGAGCCCCTCGAACGCCGCGCCGCACTTCCACCACCTCTTCGTGCCCTTTGAAAACCGGGCTCCTCTGCTGGGTCTCGTGACCTGAAAGGAGGTCACCATGTAAGTTGCCCGCATGTACGTGTAGCCCGACGGGCGCGAGCCGGGGTAACCCGTCTGGTGGAATCTCGTCGTGGCGAAGGCGCGAGCCGCAGCGAAAGCGAACCCGATTCGGCCTCGTTACACCAAGTGGGAGCGGCCAGACTTCCAGAGATGCTGAAGCCTAGAACCAGCGGCGTAGAAACGGGCAAGTGCAGCCGTTGGGCTTCCCGGGGTGATTGGGGGCAGCGCGCGCCGAAGGAACCAGCAGAGAACCTGGGAGACCCGACGGGGCGGGAGGCGTCCTCCCGTCGCCTGGGGGGAAATCCATAACCCCCTGTGCGGCCCCGGTCGGGAGTCGGAGGGGTCCATCGTAGCGATGAAGCGGGGTAATGCCCGCCGAGCGAGGGGACCCTGCCGAACACGCGCTTCGTAAGAGGAGGAGAGCGCCGCTTGGATGCTGAGCATCCCACTACGGAGAACCCGTCGGGGACATTCCCCGAGCCCGAAGGGGCAAGGCGAATGAACCTGCCGGCAAACGTCTCTCTTCTGAGACAGAAGCTGGGCCAGAAGGCCAAGCAAGAGCCGAAATTTCGGTTCTACGTGTTGTACGACCGAATCTTTCGGCCCGATGTGCTTGAGGCGGCTTGGGCGCAGGTACGCTCCAACAAGGGCGCACCCGGCGTGGACGGTGTGTCCATCAAGCAATTGGTGGATACGGCCGGAGCCGTCGAGGCGCTGCTGGGCGACCTCCAGCAGGCGCTTCGGACCAAGACGTACAAACCTCAGGCAGTACGCCGCGTCTACATCCCGAAGGCCAACGGAAAGCTGCGGCCTCTCGGCATCCCGACGGTGCGGGACCGGGTGGCCCAGATGGCGGTCCTCCTGATCCTGGAGCCGATCTTCGAGGCGGACTTCCTGGACTGTTCGTTCGGCTTCCGTCCCGGGCGGTCGGCCCACCAGGCGCTTGAGGAAATCCGCTGCGGTTTGAAGGACGGCCTCACCGAGGTGTACGACGCGGACCTGCAAGGGTACTTCGATTCGATCCCCCACGACCGTTTGATGGCCTGTCTGCGGATGCGGATTGTGGATCGGTCGGTGCTTCACCTCATTCAGATGTGGCTGGAGGCCCCCGTCCATGAGGGGTCCGACGACGGGAGCGGCAAACCGAAGGTGAGCCGTCCTCGGCAGGGGACTCCGCAAGGCGGGGTGATTTCGCCGCTCCTGGCGAACATCTACCTGCACTGGTTCGACAAGAAGTTCCACGGGCGGGAGGGTCCCGCGCACTTTGCGGGAGCGCGTCTGGTGCGGTATGCGGATGATTTCGTCATCCTCGCACGCCACATTGGGCCGCGCATTACGCGATTCGTGGAGGCGACGGTCGCGGACTGGATGGGCCTGGTGGTCAACCGGGACAAGACCCGAGTGGTCAAGCTGCGGGAGCCGAAGGCGAGCCTGGACTTCCTGGGATTCACGTTCCGAACTGGTGAAGCCACCGCCGGAACGCGCCAGGCACTCTGGATTCGGACGAAAGACCCGCAAGATCCGAATCCAATCCCTTGACGATTCGCGCAAAGTCACTATACTTGAAGGTTTCAAGGGCTTACGCCAAGAGGCACGGATGCGTCGCCCGGTCGTGATCGGCAACTGGAAGATGCACGGGACGCTGAAAGAGGCGGCCACGCTGGCCTCCGGCCTCAAGCGGTCGCTCTTCGACGTCGAGGGCGTCGACATCGGCGTCTGCCCGCCATTCGTCTACCTCCTCGACGTGCGCGACGAGCTCGAGAGCAGCACGCTCAAGCTGGGGGCCCAAGACTGCCACTGGGAGCCGAAGGGGGCCTTCACCGGCGAGGTGAGCGCCCCGATGCTCCGCGAGGTCGGCTGCACCTACGTCCTCTGCGGCCACTCGGAGCGGCGACACCTCCTTGGCGAGACGAACGAGCAGGTGCGGAAGAAGGTGGCCGCCGTGCTCCTCGCGGGGCTGACGCCCGTGATGTGCGTCGGCGAGAAGCTGGACGAGCGCGAGCGCTGGGCGACTGAGCACGTCGTTCGCGACCACGTGGAGGAGGGGCTGCGCGGCCTCTCCCCGGCGCAGGCGCAGGGCGTGATCCTCGCGTACGAGCCCGTCTGGGCGATCGGAACGGGGAAGACCGCGACCCCCGCGCAGGCGCAGGAGGTCCACGCCTTCATCCGCCGCACGCTCGGGCGGCTGTTCGGCGAGGCGACCGCGGAGTCGGTTCGGATCCAATATGGCGGGAGCGTGAAGCCCGACAACGTGGACGAGCTCCTCTCGCAGCCCGACATCGACGGCGCGCTCGTCGGCGGGGCGAGCCTGGAGGTGGAGTCGTTCACGCGGATCGTGAAGTTCAAGCGGAAGAACTAGGAGGCAATCATGGCGACCCTGCCCCTGCTCGCCACCATGGGTGGCTTCTTCCTGGGCCTGACGACCGTCGTCTTCTGCATGGTCTGCATCCTCCTCGTGCTGCTGGTCCTGCTCCAGCCCGCACAGAGCGAGGGGGGACTGGCGGGGGCGTTCGGCGGCGCGGGGACCGACACGTTTTTCGGGACGAAGGCGCTGTCGTACGCCTGGAAGCTGACGATCGGACTGGCGGTGACCTACATCGTGCTTGCTGTGGTGCTCACGGTGTGGGACGCGCGCCTGGCGCCGAAAGGGACGTCTGCGAGTTCGGTGATCCCCGTAGGCGGGAAGTAGTCGATGCGGAGCATGACCGGCCACGGCCAGGCGCGGTGGCAGGAGGGACCCGACGCGATGGAGGTCCACCTGCGTTCGGTGAACCACCGCTTCTTCAACCTGCGCCTCCGCGCACCGGAGGCCTGGGGCGCGTACGAGGCCTCCATCTCGGAGGGCGTCCGCCGCTGGGTCACGCGCGGGAGCGTGGAGCTGGAGTTGCGGGTGGACGAGGCGGTCCGGCCGGAGTCGGTCCACGTCGACGCGGCGCTCGCGGCGGCGTACGACAAGAGGTTTCAGGAGGTGTCCCTCGCGATGGGGCGGACGGAGCGGATCACGATCGACGCGCTGGCGGAGCTGCCCGGAGTCGTGAAGGCGGGGGGCGACGAGGCGACCGCGGAGCGTCTCTGGCCGTTCCTCTCGAAGCTCCTCGACGAGGCCGGGAAGGACCTGGTCGCGGCGAGGGAGCGGGAGGGGGACCGGCTGAAGCAGGCGCTCCTCGCGCAGCTCGAGAAGATCCGCGGGCTGGTCGCGCAGGTGGCGAAGTTCGCGCCCGACGTGGTGGAGGCGCATCGGCGCCGCCTGACGGAGCGGATCAAGGTCCTCGTCCCGGCGAGCGTGCCCGTCTCCGCCGACGACCTCGCGCGCGAGGTGGCCCTGTTCGCCGACCGCTGCGACATCACGGAGGAGCTGCAGCGTCTGGGGTCGCACCTCGACGAGTTCTCGCGGATCTTCGGGGAGGCGTCGGACGTCGGGCGGAGGCTCGACTTCCTCACGCAGGAGATGCTGCGCGAGGCGAACACGATCGGCTCGAAGGCGAACGACGCGCGGATCGCGCACCGCGTGGTCGAGGTGAAGACGGAGATCGAGAAGGTGCGCGAGCAGGTGCAGAACATTGAGTAGCGTCCCGCAACGCAAGATCGTCGTGCTCTCCGGCCCCTCCGGGGTCGGCAAGACGACGATCTCCGAGCGCCTGCGGGCCGAGTTCCCGATCTTCGGGTACTCGGTCTCGGCGACCACGCGTCCGCCGCGGGCCGGCGAGGTCCACGGGCGGGACTACTATTTCCTCGCGCGCGAGGAGTTCGAGAAGGGGATCCGAGAGGGGGCCTTCGTCGAGCACGCGGCGGTCTTCGGAAACCTCTACGGGACCCCGAAGAAGGGGGTCGTGGAGACGATGGAGAAGGGGAGGGTGCCTCTCCTCGACGTCGACGTGCAGGGGGCGGAGAGCCTGCGTCGGAGCGGGTTCGAGGGGGTGTACATCTTCGTGCTGCCGCCGACGCTCGAGGTTCTGGGGCGGAGGCTGGAGCGGCGCGGAACGGACCGGCTGGAGGCGGACAAGCGCCTTGCCGAGGCCGCGCGCGAGATGGAAGAGGCGGCGAGGTTCGACTACCGCATCGTGAACGACGACCTGGACCGGACGTACGCGGAGATCCGCGAGATCCTGGTCCGAGAGATTCCGGGGCTGGCGAAGGTCGCCGCCCGCTAGGTTTCAGGAACGAGGAGAGCCGATGGACACGCGCCAGATGATCGACGAGTGCGTCAAGCGTTGCAACGGGCGGTTCAAGCTGACGGTGCTGCTGCAGAAGCGGATCCAGGAGTTGAACCAGGGGGCGCAGAAGCTCGTGGACGTGGAGGGCGCCAGCCTGATGGAGATCGCATTGCACGAGATCATCGCAGGGAAGATCTCGCTCGCGCCGGACGAAGAGCCGAAGCTCGCGCCGTAGGCGCTTGGAGAGGCGCCCGTGAGGGCGCCGTGGAGAGGCGCCCGTGAGGGCGCCGGCGCATGCCGCTCGAGGGTCGGGAGATCGTCGTCTGCGTGACCGGCTCCATCGCGGCCTACAAGGCCGCGGAGTTGGTGAGCGAATTGACGAAGCGGAAGGCGCGCGTCTCCGTGATCATGACGCGCGGGGCGCAGGAGTTCATCACTCCGCTCACGCTGGAGACACTCTCCCACAACCGCGTGGTGACGGAGGTCTTCGAGCGGGAGGTCTTCTTCTACCCGACTCACACCACGCTCGCGGAGCGGGCGGAGCTGGTGGCGATCGCGCCGGCGACCGCGAACATCCTGGGGAAGATCGCCCACGGCATCGCAGACGACCCGGTGAGCACGTTCCTGCTTGCGGCGCATTGCCCGGTCCTCCACGCCCCCGCGATGAACGAGCACATGTGGCGCAACGCGGTGGTGCAGGAGAACGTCGCGAAGCTCCGCCGCCTCGGCCACCACTTCGTCGACCCCGAGGAGGGGCCTCTCGCCTGCGGCACCATCGGCGAGGGGCGCCTTGCCGCCACGCCCGCCATCCTCGCGGCGATCGAGCGGATCCTCGCGGCGGGCGCATAGCCTGCAGCGCCCTCCCCGGGGCGGGTGCGAGCGCGTCCAGAGCAATCACTCCCCTGCACAGGGCCGGCGGAGCCCGCCTCGGGGTGGGAATAGGCGAGTAAAATGGCAGCCGCTGCCACTCCCAGGGGAAGGAGACCCCGCACCAGCGTGCCTTCCGTCGGGATCACTTCCCATCCGCGGTCTCCAGGAGCCGCAACACTTCGGGGTCCCGCGGCGCGAGCGCCATCGCCTTCTCCAGCAACGCTCGCGCCGTCGCCCTATCCGCGATCGCCTCTGGCTCCAGGTACAGCTTCGCCCGCTCCACCAGCCGCATGTACGACCCTGGGGAGACCGCCTCGGCGCGATCCAGGCACGCCTCCGCGCGACGCCTCGACTCGCGCGCCCCGTCCAGGTCTCCCTTGGACGCAAGCACGCGGCTTCGCAGGCCGA
>Ga0209514_10002149_pt1 | contig 31352 bp, 29 predicted proteins | sample Subgrocontami58m_FD_187452 | JGI IMG/M metagenome (GOLD analysis project Ga0209514, IMG submission 187452) | Subsurface groundwater microbial communities from S. Glens Falls, New York, USA - GMW37 contaminated, 5.8 m (SPAdes) (version 3) | ecosystem: Environmental > Aquatic > Deep subsurface >...
GTTTGGGTTGCTGGAGTTGCGGACTGCTTCTCGGACTTCGCCGAGAGTGGGGTTCCGGTCACGATCGATCTTTAGCACCGAGTCGTAGAAGACGTTGACCGAACGCCCAAGGGCGACTGCGGCTAGGTGAAAGGCGACATCTCCGGTGGTGCGATTATTCGTCACTCGATCGCCATCAATTAACTCGTAACGCCAACTCTTTCCGACTAGAGCTGCGCCCAGGAGGATTCCTTGGCTGTCATCGCGGTAGAAAACTTGCAAACCATCCGTGGTTGAAACACACGCATTGCTGACACTCACATCGCTAGCTGTGCGAATACGAATCGGATCTTCAACTGCTTGAACCAGCGGGCCATTTCCGTCGACAACTTCGTATTTCCACTGCTTGCCATCAAAAGAGGCATGGCGCAGATCTTTGTCTTTGGTGTCGGTATAAAAGATATGAAGTATCTGTTTGGTACCGGTGCCCGTAACGCAACTGGAAAGCGCCCCATTTAGATTATGAGTAGTTCCGCCGCGCGCAGTGCTGGTTCCGTCGATTATTTCACTACGCCACTTCGATCCAACGAGAGTGGCTCGCTTTAAAACCCCCGTCGTCGTGTCGGTATACACCGCGGTAAGGGAATTGCGGAAGGTAGTTGTTGCAATGAAGTTAGGATTGGCCTTTAGGTCGACCACAGTTGATCTCCAACTTGGTTGGGGAACTACCGGGTCGGTATAGGCAGCAGGTCCCGCCCCAAGCGAGTTGATCGCTTTGATCGCGAAGGTGTACGAGATTCCCGGTTTTAGGCCATTGACCTTGACCGGTGAGGCATCGGTCTGGCTCTGGAATCCACCAGGAGTGACTGTGACCAAGTATGTGCCAACTTGGGTAAGTCTGGCATCAACGGGTGGATCGAAAGTGATTAGGGCAGAGGCATCACCAACTAGGGCTACCGGATTAAGCGGAGCCGAGGGAAGCGAAGTCACGGGGCCGGCCGGAGGTTTTGTCCGAAGGTCGGCGAGCATCCCGACTGCGATTGGACCTGGATCGTGGATCACTTCGCCTGGCTCAAGCTGCGGGGTCATCAACGTGTTTGGAGTGCCGCTGGGGTATGTCCCCTCGTCGAGGTGGCTGATCGAAGAGCCATCCTGGTACCTACTCGGGGCATAAAGATTTGGTCTAACCCCATTATTTGCAGCGATCCCGTAGGCACCTGCCCAAGAGAGCGGCGACGTTAGCAACCTGCCGAGTTCTCGCGATGGATTTGGGATATCTGAGAGCCGACGATCATCTGGGGTGCGGATGAAGGCGTCAAAAGGCGTTGGCATGTCGTCCTGGAATAGGCCTACGCCAGAAATGGCGTCATAACTATCTGTGGAAAGGAACCCTAGGCCGTGGCCGATTTCGTGGAGTACCGCAGTCTCCAGGTCGTAGCGCCCTGCTGGGGGCAGTCCATCCGTACCTAGGTACCAAGCGTTATTTGAGGAGAAGCGGGCCACGATTTCGGCGTTTGCCGGGTCTAAGTCCTTCCCGGCGAGTGCGTTCGCCAGTGCTGACGGATACCAGAGCGTGCGGTCTGGGGTCCCCGCAAAATCTGCGAAGAATCTACCTGGCCTGGCCGAACCTAGAACTCCTGGACCGAGGTTGGCCCAGGAAGCGTCGATCGTGATTGGCACCGCTGACGGATAGAGATTGGCCCAGATCGAGACCGCCTGGTTGAAGGCAGATTTGGCCGCCTCGGGAAAGTTTGTGTAATTTACGCTGAACTTGGTTGGCGTTGAAGTTGCGTTCTTCCACGTGCTAGTCGAATCGGCCTTCGACAAAGTGAGCGTCTTTCCGGCGTAGTAGTTGATCCACTGGGTAGCCGGGCGCGATTGGAATGAAAGAGCTTCTGCGGGCGTGCTGACTGAGGTCAGTAGACCAGCCAACAGAACGAGCGCGATAAGGGGACGGAGAAGGCGCGATGGCGACATGCGGGCGAGATTATCAGCGTTCGCTGGCATTATTGGTCTCACGTTTCTTGGAACTTGGCACGAAAGGCGGCTGTGGATTTTGAGTGAGGTGACGATCACCTTGATCGGCAGACCTGGGTGTCACCTGTGCGAGCGGGCCCATGACGCGATCAGGCAGGTTGTTGACCAGACGGATGTCAGGTTCGAGGAGCTCTCCCTCCTCGATGATCCTCAACTCATGTCCAAATACAGCGAAGAGATACCGGTGATATTGGTCAATGGTAAGGTCCACGATTTCTTTAAAGTCGATCCCGATCGACTGCGCACAGCGATTGCCATCGCTCGTTCCAAATGACGATTCTGGTTGATGATCCGATCTGGCCGGCACATGGTCGATATTGGGCACACCTAGTAAGTGATGAGTCCTTAGCTGAATTACACGATTTCGCAATTGCCCTATCGATTCCACTTCGTGGTTTTGATCGGGACCACTACGACATTCCCGATGAGTATGTCTCGAAGGCAGTGGCGCTCGGCGCCATAAAAGTGGGCGCCAAGGAATTGCTTGTGAGATTGGTTGGGGCGGGTCTTCGAGTTCGTCGCTTTTAAAAAATTCGAACTAGAGGTCAGCCGATCCATTAATTACATCGTCGCCATCGATGATTCGGTATGAGTAGCCCTGTTCTGCAAGGAAACGCTGGCGATGTTGGGCAAAATCTTGATCTATCGTGTCACGGGCCACGACCGAGTAAAAGCGTGCGCCATGACCATCTGCTTTCGGTCTGAGAATGCGACCAAGGCGTTGCGCTTCTTCTTGACGGGATCCGAATGAACCAGAAACTTGGATCGCGATCGATGCTTCCGGCAGATCTATGGAGAAGTTGGCTACCTTAGAAACTACCAAGCAAGAGATTTCACCGATTCGAAAACTTTGATAGAGGCGTTCTCGTTCTTTCACCGGAGTATCGCCTTTGATCACGGGTGCATTGAGGTAAGCCCCAATTTCGTCGATCTGTTCCAGATACTGACCAATGATGAGTACTTGATCATTCTTGTGCAATAAGGCTAGTTTTTCGACGATTTCAGTTTTTGAGACTGTAGTCGCGCAGTAGCGGTAGCGAGAATCCGGTTCGGCAGTGGCATAGGCAAGACGTTCCTCGTCGGTTAAAGTCACTCGCACTTCAACACAATCTGCCGGTGCTATGTAGCCCTGCCCTTCTAGCTCCTTCCAGGGTACGTCATAGCGTTTTGGCCCAATCAGTGAGAAGACGTCTCCTTCCAGTCCATCCTCACGAATGAGGGTTGCCGTGAGTCCAAGCCTGCGACGCGATTGGATGTCCGCAGTGAAACGAAAGATTGGTGCCGGCAGGAGATGAACTTCGTCATAGATAATCAGACCCCAGTCACGAGAGTCGAATAAATCAAGGTGCGTATAGAGGCCGCCTCGCCTTGTGGTCATGACCTGGTAAGTCGCAATTGTCACGGGACGGATTTCTTTCTTGGCTCCCGAATATTCTCCGATTTCATCGGCAGTCAAGGTCGTGCGACGCAAGAGTTCATCGCGCCATTGTCTGGCTGCGACCGTATTGGTTACGAGAATTAATGTGGTTGCTTTTGCCTCAGCCATTGCCGCAGCGCCGACGATCGTTTTCCCTGCTCCACAGGGGAGTACAACGACTCCAGATCCGCCGTCCCAGAACCCTTCGGCGGCATGACGTTGGTATTCGCGGATTTTCCAGCCATCCTCGCGCAGCGCGATCTCATGGAATTCGCCGTCAACATAACCCGCAGCGTCCTCGGCCGGCCAACCAATTTTTAAGAGAGATTGCTTGATGTGTCCGCGCTCGCTCGGGTGCACCGCTACCGTGTCGGCATCAATACGGTCGCCCAATAATGGCCGTATGCGCTTTGACCTCATTACTTCTTCAAGTACCGCCCGATCAGTCGTGATCAATATCAGACCATGTACCGGATCTGATTCGAGTCGTAGCCGGCCATAACGGGCCATCGACTCGGCTATATCGACAAGGAGTGCGTGCGGTACTGAATATCTAGAGTACTTAAGCAGAGTGTCGATCACTTGTTCTGCGTCATGGCCCGCAGCTCGGGCGTTCCAAAGACCCAGCGCGGTGAGTCGATAGGTGTGTATATGTTCGGGTGCACGCTCGAGCTCTGCAAAAGGTGCGATCGCCTTGCGGCACTCAGTAGAGAGTGGATGATCAATTTCAAGCAGTAAGGTCTTATCACTTTGGACAATCAATGGACCTTCAGACATCCATCGAGTCTATTACAGAAGTGTGCGCATCATTTCTGCAAGCAATTCGCTCCGCTCGACCATCCCTTTGACGCTCGCCCATTCGTTTGGTGCGTGTGCACCTTCGCCAACTGCACCGATACCGTCGATTGTGGGAATTCCTTTCGCGGCCGTGAAGTTGCCGTCGCTCGCACCGCCAACACTGGCTTGGCCGATTGCTGGTAATCCCAATTTCGCGGCACTCATCTCGGCCAGTTCGTAAAGGGCTGCGCTCGCATTGGTCTCAAAGGGTGGACGATTGATGCCACCACTCCAGTTAAATGCACCGCGCAGGCCTTTGATCTTGCGGATTTCAAGATCTACCCGTTCCTGCTCGTCTGCACTCTTGGCGCGGACATCGACATCAAGTAGCGCAAGACCTGGCACCGTATTTAACGTGGTCCCAGAAGTTAGAACGGTCGGCGTAACCGTAGTTCCGATCTCAGGATTCGAAAGCGCAGCGATGAGCGGGATTACGTAGGAGATTTCAATTGTGGCGTTGATGCCCTTCTCAGGCTCCAAGCCAGCATGAACCGCTTCTCCAATCACTTCGAGACGGTACATCGAGGTTCCCGAGCGAGAGGTCTTCAATTTCCCATCGATGCTTGATTCGAGAACGAAGACCGCTTTTGCGCTCGACGCAACGTCTTCCAGATAGCGCTGTGATGCGGAGCTTCCGGTCTCTTCGTCGCTGGTGGCAAGAAGGGCCACTTGATTCAACTCGTCACCAAACTCAGCACGGAGTGATGCGATTGCATGGACGCCTTGGACGAACCCAGCCTTCATGTCGAAGACACCCGGACCACGCATTCGATCTCCGTCGATCTCCCAATCTGGCGTAAAAGAGCCATGTGGCCAGACCGTATCCATATGGCAGAGCAAGAGGATCGACGGATGAGCCGAACCCCAATGCAAGATCGGCCTTCCTTCTACGATCACCACCACCCCTTCACCTCCCAGCCGGATTTCTACTTGACGCTTTGCTTCATCGATTGATCGGTTGACGGCCTCGAGGTCGTAAGTGGGTGAAGAGATCTCGACTAATTTGCGCACATCGTCGATCATTTCTGCCTGATCCACACGCCGATTTTCCATCTTCATGGGCTAAGTCTGCCGCAAGCCAGTGCCCTAGGGTTGAGGAGTGAGCGAGGTTCCCGCAACGAAGCGTGCGCAGGCCGATGCCGTCCGCACAGCAAATACGGCTGGTGTCGAGATTCGAATGCTCAATGATCTAGCTGGACAGAATCTAGCCAGGCGACTGTTCGATCAGACCTGGTCGACCGACGGGGACACTCAAGTCACTCCAAATCTGCTGCAAGCTCTGGTCCATAGTGGGGCCTATGTATCTGGTGCATTCATTGGCGATCGAATCGTAGGCGCTGCCTTTGCTTTCCCTGGTCGTGATGCGAACGGGCACTGGCACCTCCATTCCCACATGGCTGCGGTATTGGATGATGTGCGTGATCGTGGCATTGGAGCGGCGCTCAAGTGGCATCAACGTGCCTGGGCGATCGAGAACGGCTACTCGACGATCACTTGGACTTTTGATCCATTGGTTCGTCGCAATGCCAGACTGAATCTGCTTAAACTCGGGGTCTACGTCTGCGAATATCACGAAGACTTTTATGGCGATATGGCAGATGCACTCAACGTCGGTGACGCCACTGATCGGGCAATGGCTCGTTGGGAATTGCTTTCGGCTCGGACGTTAAAGGCGGCTGCATCGGTCAATGGACTTGCACCTGACCCGATCCCAAGTGGTGCAGGCATCGCCCTTTCGATCGAAAATGAGGAGCCAGTAGTTCACCAAGTTCCTACGACCACTGATGTCCTCGTCGTTGCTCTTCCACCTGACATTATTGAGATTAGGACAGAAAATCCGGCGCTAGCCTCTCGTTGGCGGATGGCGGTTCGATCAGTACTCTCGCCGGCGCTAGCTGACGGAATGGAAATTGTCGGCTTTACAAACGATGGTGCCTATCTAGTTGAAAGGGTATGGCTGTGATCATAAAAGGATTTGAGTTACGTCAGATACTACTGCCTCTAGTTCGACCATTTCGCACCTCGTTCGGAACGCAATATGAGCGGGAAGTCTTACTGGTTAAGGCGATAACCGCAGAGGGCGTTGATGGCTGGGCCGAATGTGTCGCAATGTCAGAACCTCTTTATTCACCAGAGTATCTTGCTGGTTGCAAAGATGTAATCGAGCGTTTTCTTGCGCCCACCCTTCTGGCTGCCGGAGATGTTAGGGCCGAAGAGGTTGCCGAACTGCTTAAGCCATTCCTCTCACATCAAATGTCAAAGTCTGCTTTAGAAACGGCGATTCTTGATGCTCAACTCAAGTACGAAGGCGTTTCGTTTGGCTCGTATCTTGGCGCCAGTAAAACGGAAGTTGACTGCGGTGTCTCCGTCGGAATTTCTTCCAATATCGATGCGCTGATGGAGGAAGTCTCAACTTACGTAACGGCTGGGTATCGACGCATCAAGTTGAAGATCGAACCAGGCTGGGATGTGGAACCGGTTCGGGAAGTCAGAAATACCTGGCCAGAGATGCCATTGCAGGTCGATGCCAACCAGGCGTACCACCGCGACGATGCTTCACACCTAGCTCTCTTGGATCCTTTTAATCTCCTCTTGATCGAACAGCCACTCGATGAGCACGACGTACTTGGTCATGCGATGCTGGCTCGTCACGTCTCAACCCCAATTTGCCTTGATGAGTCGATCACTTCGTTCGAAACGGCACGTGATGCGATTGCGCTCGAGGCCACCACGATCATCAATATCAAGCCAGGACGCGTTGGTGGCTACCTAGAGTCGATTCGAATCCATGATCTCTGTGTTGAGAATGGTCTTGCAGTCTGGTGCGGTGGGATGCTCGAGACCGGAATAGGCCGTGCGGCAAATGTCGCGCTAGCGGCGCTGCCTGGCTTCACTCTGCCTGGCGATACCAGTGCCTCTGATCGCTACTTCAGCCGTGACATCACCGACCCGTTCGTCATGGTCGATGGTCGGTTGGCAGTGCCGACGGCACCTGGCATCGGTGTCGAGATTGATTTCGAATTTATGGAGAGCATTACAAATACAAAGTCGATCCTTGGACAAGCGGGTTAGGCATCCAGTTCGGCGACACCAGTGATTCGATGAATCGCGAAGCGTCTCAAAGTGCCAGTCCCGTGGTCGAAAGCAGTCAAGTGACCGCCAGAAATTGAAGCGGGCTCGACAATTCGATTCGAAACGCCGCCATCAGTGTCCGCATAGCCAATCCAAATCGTGCCGCCGTGCTTTGAAGCGGCGACAAGAGCTTCTACTGTCTCACTTGTTGGATTGCTCGGGGTACGTGCAAGCGAGGGCGCGGTGCGAGTTGCGATAGAAGCGCGATCACCTGCCCGTAGGGCTCGCAGTGCCGCGTCTATCAGTGAGGGACTTGGCGGAGTGGCATCGACGAGCATTCGTGGTGTCTTCGGTCTTACTGAGGCACGTTTGGCTTTTGGCGAATGCAGTAGAACGCCACCGTCTGATGCCTCCGCCACTGGAGAGAAGCCATGGGTGCGCAAGGTCTTGATTGTCTCTTCCAGCGTCGCCTCGCTGATCAGAATCGTTGGGGCAAGACGACGCAGGTTGAGTTTGCTCAGGCGTCGATCCTTGACTGCTTCAGCCAAGAGATTCTCATCATCGCAACGAAGATAGGCGAGCCCACCGCCTACACGTAGACGACCGTGTTTGCGGGCCACATCATTGACGAGGTAGGTCAATGACTGTGGAACTGGAGTTGAGGAGGTGGTGACGAGAAAACTCTGGATTTCTTCTGCACTAGCGCCCGTATCTAAGGCATGACGAATTGATTCCTGGGTGAATCGGAAGACTGTGGCGCTCCCACGGCTTTCGATTTTGGCCATGCTCATCATTTCGCGTAGCAGGCTCGCTCTCAGCGGACCCGGAGCGATTGCGGTGTGGTCGCCTTGAATGAGAATGTGATCAACCGGCGGCGGCAGCGCGTCAATCAGGGAATTAGGTTCCGCCCCCCTCAGTACCTCTTTGGCGAAAGTCGTGAGTGCGCCGCGACCAGTAACGCCGAGCCAGGCGGCCTCTCGCGCTGTCCAGACGACGAGGTCATGCTGAATCTGAGTCGCCCGGCGCGGCTTCTGCCAGGCCACTACAGCTGCTATTGAATCCACGGTAGGCGCCTTGGGTGACGCATGTTCGAGAATGTCTAGAACTTGTCGGCGGATGGAACTCGCTGCTACTCGATCCAGATCGGGACCAAGGGCGGCAAGTGACTTGCTCGCGGCATCTTTACTGCCAACCAATCCAGCTACCCTGGAGGAGAGTAGCCAAGCCTCGACGATTCCTTGCCAACGCCTAGTTGGTTCTTGCGCGAGCCAGACGTCATATGCGGTCGTCGGCATGATTTGATCATCGAGTTGGGTGGCGACCAGCCCAATCGCGTATGCCGATTCAGCAATGAATGCGGCACATGGTTCTTCAATATCTAAGCCCGCTGCAAGCCGTCGCAGATCTCGGACACCAAGACCGCCAGAGCGAAGTGCGGTTGCCGGCTCAGCCGCGAGCAGATCAAGGAATTCTTCGATCCAGATGAGGAAGGCGCTGGCTTCAAGCGCACCTGCACGATTGATGTCGCCTTGCTTTAAAGCCTCGCCAACTAGTACTGGGGCAGCGAGGTGATACTCGCGAAAAGTCTTTCCGTTACGTAGTGCCAATCCGATTTCGCGCGGAAGCACCACGTGAGTTGGATCGACTACCTGCAAGACATGGTGCTCGATAAGCCACTTCAAATGCGGCCCTGGATTAGTAGTGTCTCCAACCGTGCCGCGCGGTGGTCCCCAGCGGAGGCGGTCGATGATGGCAAGTGATTCTTTCGGCGCGTTATCAAGTTCGGCAATTGCAGATTCGACGTCACTCTCGCCTCGAGGACCGAGTCCTGCCGGTTCGCTCCCAATCGCATCTCGCACCGGCCGAGGGAGTCGAAGTTGGCCATGGTCTTGATAGACCAGGCACAGATCGATCAGCGAGTTGAGTGCGCCTCGTGCGGCTTCACAAGTTGCCGCCAGGACATCGTCAACGTCGATTGGCTCTGGTAGTGCGGCGACGGTCTCCAAAACTTGGAGCGACCAGACATCGAGTGAGTCAAGGGCGCGCGCGATGCTCGGGGCGGTTAGTGAGCGAGCTGCGAGTGCGGAGAGATCGTTCGGCACGGGTGAGAGCAGATCGGGCCGGAGCAGTAAGAGTTGCCCGAGGCGGTCATCGTCACGCGCTCTAAGATCGTCGGCGAGTGAACGAATTGGGGGGTTTGACATGACCTGCCTACGTTACCGCCTCTTAGGTCCCCATGGTTTCCGCGATAGGAGTGCCGTTATTGCACCAACTCCGGCGACGATTGGAGCGGCAGTTCGGGCAACTCGTCTGACCCGTCGATAATCCTTGATCGGCCATGAGTTTGCCTTTGCATGCCTTCTGAGTTTCGCATCTGGATTGATCACGCATGGATGTCCAACTGCCGCCAGGAGCGGTAGATCATTTGATGAATCCGAGTACGCGTAGCAGTCGGTCAAATTTAAGCCGCTGGTTTGGGCAAGCCGCTCGACAGCGACAGCTTTTGCCGCTCCATGCAATAGATCGCCGACCAATTCGCCTGTGTAGACGCCATCGACGCTGGCGGCGATTGAGCCCAGAGCCCCAGTAAAGCCGAGCCGCCTGGCGATCACCTCACCCATTTCAAGTGGCGAGGCGGTAACCAGCCAGACTTCTCGTCCAGCGTCCAGGTGCTCCTGAGCCAAGGCCACCGTCCCGGCCCAGAGCGAATGGCAGATCGACTCGTCATAGATCTCTTCAGCGATGTCGGCCAACTCTGAGGTCTTATGGCCCTTGACGAAGACCAACGCAGCCTGGCGGATCCTGGTGATCTCCCTCGCCTTCTCTTTGCCGCTGAGCCTGAATCGAGTCTGAGCAAGCGCAAATTTGAGCACCATTCGAGTGGAGAAGAAGCCCCGTCGGGCCAACCCTCGCGCCAGTAGAAAGAGCGTCGAGCCACGTGAGAGCGTGTTGTCGACATCGAAGAATGCTGCCGACTTTTCCATGACCACACCCTAGGAGTTTTCGTGGAGCGAGGAGTCCAAAATCAATCTACTATCCTCCTTAGGAGATAAGCCACACAGCGGGCTATTAGTGATACCAGAAGGAATTCAAGCCGGTGAGCCAGAAACGGACTGGACAGGGTAGGGCGCCTGGTCGCTCGCCTGGTACTCCGGTGCGACCGGAGAGCACCGCGCCATCGACCCCTTCCACTGGAGTACTTCAGAATTTCGTCGCGCGAAGCTCACCAGAAGTGGTTGGTGCCACCTACTGGTTCGAACCGCCTCCAGAGCTGGCGAGCCAATCAGTGACTATCCGGTTCATTGGCCGACGCTTGGACGCGACTGGATCGCGGAAGCAGGGTGATGACTTCACCCACGATGAGACGATTGACGGAATCGTGGGAGGTAGTGGTCCAGTTGCCGTAACGGTAAAGATTCGCGACGTGAACCCGGGTGAATGGACAGTACGCGCCAACCTATTGCCGAAGAGAGACCGCCAGTCTCCTGGCAGAGATCGACAGTCTCTGGTACCGGTCTTTCCCGCCGCCTGGTCCTGGCGACACTGGCGGGTGACCGCAGGTCCGAATGGACCGGTAAGGACCCGACTCATGCCCTTTGTTCGGCCTCCGGCAGTAATTCCGGGCAGCTGGGCAGCCTTGGTAGCGCTAGGAACCGTCCTTGCCTTCATCGCCCAAGCCCTGGTCATCTCGGCTGGGGATCTCTCGTCAAGTCATGTCCTAACGGTCTCGCTCTTGGCTGTATTGGCCGGAGCTGTCGGCGCCAAAGTTTGGTACGTGGTGCTACACAGGCGAGACGGCCGTTGGGACGGTTGGGCTGTCCAAGGATTCGTTGCCGGATTTGCGCTAATAGCACCGCTGCTACTGCTAATCTTCCGCGTCCCCGTGGGTACTTTCCTTGACGCTTCAGCTCCCGGTCTGATGTTCGGGCTAGCCATTGGCCGCCTAGGTTGCTTCTTCACTGGCTGTTGCGCAGGTCGGCCTTCTGCTTCCCGTTGGGCCGTCTGGTCGTCCAACCGGAGCATCGGAGCTCGTCGCGTGCCGACCCAACTGATGGAGTCCGCGCTCGCTCTCACTGTCGGATTGATCGTTTTGGCCGCCGTCCTCCGTTACGACCCGCGGCACGGCACCTTCTTCATTGCCGCCGTTGCCTTTTACACCCTCATCCGCCAGGGCCTGCTCCGGCTGCGAGAAGAGCGCCGCCAATCCAACCATGGTGCCCCACTCGTCGCGATCGCCGCCGCATTCATTCTGATCGTCGACCTGGTGGCGATGGCACGGGTCTGAGGCCATCTTTGTTCCTTCCTTCACAAGAGTCATAGGCTGTGCGCCGTGGCTAAGGGCATCCCAATCGCAACGATTGCCCGTCTGCCTGTCTATTTGCGGGCGCTCCGACTCCTCTCAGAAAGAGGGGTGAATCTTGTCTCTTCCGAGGTGCTGGCAAGCTCCACCGCGGTGAGGCCGACGAAGTTGCGCAAGGACCTTTCCTATCTTGGCTCGTATGGCGTCCGTGGGGTGGGCTATGACGTCGACTACCTAACTCACCAGATTTCCAGAGCTATGGGACTTACTCAAAATTGGCCGGTAGTACTCATCGGTATCGGCAATTTGGGTCAGGCACTCGCCGGATACGGCGGTTTCTCATCGCGTGGATTTCAAATCAAGGCGCTACTCGACGCCGATCACACGAAAATTGGAACAGTTGTCGGTGGGCATGCAGTTCGGCACATCAGTGAACTGGAACGCGTCGTCGCCGAGAATTCTAATTGCATAGCTGTCTTAGCAGTTCCTGAGGATGTCGCCCAAGCAATTTGTGATCGAGTTGTAAACGCGGGGGTTACGAGCATTTTGAATTTTGCTCCGACAGTCCTGCAGGTTCCAGCGCAGGTCCAATTGCGCAAGGTGGATCTTTCGATTGAACTACAGATACTTGCTTTCTACGAGCAACGAAAATCAATAAACACTACGACATTGTCAAACCCAGCATGACGACCATCGTTCATTTCCTGCGTCATGGCGAGGTACATAATCCTGAGGGAATTCTTTATGGCCGGCTTCCTGGCTACTCGCTCTCAGGTCTTGGTGTGGCAATGGCAGAACGTATCGCCGAGTGGGCGGTAGATCGCGACATTAAGGCGGTCCACGCTTCGCCTTTGATCAGGGCGCAAGAGACGGCTGCGCCGATTGCAGCGCAACTTGGTTTGACGGTCACCACGGACGCACGCCTTATCGAAGCTTCGAATATCTTCGAAGGAAAACGCTTTAGCGTTGGCGATGGAGTGCTTCGGCGTCCATCTGCGTGGCGTCATCTCTGGAATCCGTTTACACCATCCTGGGGCGAGCCTTATAAAGAACAAGTTGATCGGATGCTCGAAGCAGCACAGGCGGCTCGCCTGGCAGCATCGGGCCATGAAGCCATCTGTGTTTCGCACCAATTGCCGATTTGGATCCTGCGCAGTTCGCTCGAGGGCCGTCGATTCTTACATGACCCCAGACGTCGAGAATGCACCTTAGCCTCGCTTACTTCGATCGTTTTCAATGTAGATGGCCAGGTCACTGATGTTCGTTACGCAGAACCGGCTCGAGATCTCTTGCGTAAGAAATGAGAAGGTTGATTGGGTGGCGAATCGCCACCGTTGGCACAGTCCTGCTCCTTACCGCTTGTGGTGGCGGAGTTTCTACACCTGGCGGTGAACAATCGTTCGTCTCTGGGAATGGCACCGTAACGTTTATCGCGCCAGTCAAGCGGGTGTTAGCACCAACGATCACTGGAATAGATCTTGCTGGAGCGCCATTTCGTAAAACAGCTGGTGGAATCTTGGTGGTAAACGTCTGGGCCTCGTGGTGTGCGCCCTGCCGAGCCGAGGCGCCGACCCTTGAGCAACTATCCAAGAACTACGCCCCATCTGGTGTGCAATTTGTTGGCCTACTTACTCGAGATAATGACGATGCGGCTCGCGCGTTTCTGCGTCGTTTTGCGATCACCTATCCGACTCTGCATGACGACAAACTGATCGCCGCGTTTAACTCGTCGCTCTCGCCAAATGCGATCCCAACAACACTGGTGATCGATCGGAAGAATCGAGTCGCTGCCCGAATCTCCGGTGAAGTCACCGTTGCCTCGCTAAGCGGAATGATCAACCGCGTCATTGGCGAGGGCGCATGAGTGTGAGTTTTGCCAACTTGGTTCTGAGTGGCTCGCTCTTCCTTGCGATTCCAATCGCCGCGCTGGCCGGCTTTGTCTCTTTTGCGTCTCCCTGTTGCCTACCGTTGTTGCCTGGCTACCTTTCGTATTCGGCTGGGCTGTCGGGGACCGGTGAGTTCGGCAAACGCCGACTCCGAGTCTTTACTGGCTCCATTCTTTTTGTCTTGGGCTTTAGTTCTGTGTTCGTCGTATACGGGGCGCTCTTTGGTGGGCTTGGTCGAGCTCTCTCCGCTCATCAAGCAGTCATCTCGCGAGTTCTTGGAGTGGTGACGATCATCCTTGGCCTGGTCTTTGTCGGTGCGATCAGCCAAGTACGTCAATGGCGACCGAAGTTAGTAACAACTTGGGGTCTGGCCGGTGCACCACTTCTTGGCTTTCTTTTTGGTCTCGGCTGGACACCATGTATCGGACCAACCTTGGCAGCGGTCCTGACCTTGTCTTTCGATCAGGCTAGCCAAGCCAGAGGCGCTCTCCTATCAGGTGCATACAGCCTGGGGCTTGGGCTGCCGTTCATGCTCGCCGGGCTTGCGATAGATCGGATGAGTGGGGCACTTAAGTTTTTGCAACGTCATATGCGGACGATCACTCGTATCGGTGGCGTGATGCTTATTCTGATTGGCATCCTTCAGGTCACAGGCTCCTGGGATCACGCGATCGCTTGGTTGCGCCATTACATCGTCGGCTTCACTCCGGTGATTTGATGAGCGAAGTAGAGATTCCTTCGATCGGCGCAATTGGATTATTGCGTTGGTGTTGGCGCCAACTCACGAGCATGCGGACGGCGCTCTTCCTGCTGATGCTTCTTGCAATCGCGGCGATTCCAGGTTCATTGGTTCCCCAGCGGACACAGAACCCATTCCGGGTACAGGCGTTTTTTACAGAGCATCGGCAATTGGCCCCTGTTCTGGATAAATTGCGTCTTTTTGATGTCTATGGATCTCCATGGTTCTCGTCGGTCTATCTTCTGCTCTTTATTTCACTCGTCGGCTGTGTGCTGCCTAGAGCTTTTATGCACTTCAAGGGAATGCGGGCCAGACCACCGGCAACTCCGAGCAATCTTTCTAGACTTGAGCATTACACGACATGGACGAGCGAATTAGATAGCGAAACTGCACTCGCCAGTGCTCGCGGCGCACTTAAGAAGCGGCGTTTTCGCCTTTATGAGCAGACTGATTCGATTTCGGCAGAGAAAGGATTCTTGCGCGAGACGGGAAACCTAATATTTCACCTCTCGCTAGTGCTCTTATTGGTTGCCATGGCCTTGGGAGCACTGCAGGGCGTCAAGGGTGAAGCGATCGTCGTAGAAGGCGAAACTTTCATTGATTCTCCTACCTCCTATGACAATCTCACGCCTGGGCGCTTCTTCGATCCGGCGCGGTTGCCACCTTTTTCGATCCGAGTCAATCAATTCATCCCAAGTTACGATCTCGCAACCGGTTTGCCACTCGATTACACCGTGAAGGCGACGGTGACTGAATCGGGTAGAAGCCGTGAGGCGACGATCAAGGTGAACCACCCGCTCGAATTCGGGTCGACCAATGTCTACTTACAGGCCAATGGTTATGCCCCATTGGTTACCGTCAAAGATGGTGCTGGACAAATTGTCTTGAAGGGACCGGTTTCATTTCTCCCGCAAGATTCAAATCTAACTTCGATCGGTGCTATCAAAGTGCCGGATGCGTTGCCGATCCAACTTGGCTTTGTGGGTTCATTCTTGCCAACTGCAGTCATGGATAAGGTGCGGGGCGGATTCTCGTCTTTTCCCGACGCATTTAACCCCAGGCTTTTACTTTCTGCATGGCAGGGCGACCTTGGTCTTGATAATGGCACTCCACAATCCGTTTACCGACTTGATACCTCGAAGATGACGCGCATCGGGCTCAAAGGGCTAGCAGTTGGCGATACTTGGACACTCCCAAATGGAGCGGGTTCAATCTCGTTCGACGGTTGGGTCCGCTGGGTAAATCTGCAGGTCGCCAGAGATCCAGGCAAAGGATTTGCCCTAGTTGGTGCAATCCTTGCGATATTCGGCCTGATGATGTCCCTGTTCATTCGACGCCGCCGAGTCTGGGTGCGAGTATTCCCCATGGATGATGGTGCTCGGATAGAAGTTAGTGGCCTGGCGCGAAGCCAAGCTCCTGGTCTTGAAGACGAAATCAAGGAACTGGTTCGAGCATTAAAGGAAGGCGCGAAATCACGATGACGAATACGCATTGGGCTTATGCATCAAATTACTTGGTCTACTCAGCCATGGTTGTTTATACGTTGGCGATGATCGCATTTGCCGTTGAAATGTCGTTGACTATTCGTACGACTTCGAAAATGCTCGTCGGCTCGGATGGGACAGAGATTGAAGTCTCTGCCGAGGACCGCAAGAGTGATCGGGCGGGCCGAATCGCAGTTGCCCTGACTGCTCTGGCGTTTGCGTTGCATCTAGCCGGAGTGATTGCTAGGGGCGTATCCGCGCATCGGGTGCCATGGGGCAACATGTATGAGTTCTCAATCACCGCCTCGGTCGCGCTCGCTGGCGCTTACTTGCTTCTGATGAGACGTCTTGGCCTACGGTGGCTTGGACTCTTTGTAAGTTTTGTAGTTCTCATTGTTTTAGGAACCGCGGTCACGCTTCTATATCGGCCAAGTTCGCCTTTGGTCCCTGCCCTTAAGTCAACGTGGTTAGCGATTCACGTTTCGGCCGCAATTATCTCTGGAGGAGTTTTCCTCTTGGCCAATCTAGTTTCTGCCCTTTACCTGTATTTGGACCACAAGGAAGCGGTCGGCGCCAGACCCATCTGGGCGATGCGTATGCCATCACTCGAGGCTTTAGACCAACTCGCCTACCGGCTAATTGCTTTCGTCTTCCCAATATGGACCTTTGCCGTCGTCGCAGGTGCCATTTGGGCTGAGTCTGCTTGGGGCAGGTACTGGGGTTGGGATCCGAAAGAGACTTGGGCGTTTATTACCTGGGTCGGCTATGCGGCTTATCTACACGCCCGGGTAACCGTCGGGTGGCGTGGGCGACGGGCAGCTTGGCTCTGTCTTCTGGCGGGATCGACATTTCTCTTCAACTATGTTTACGTAAATATTTGGGGCACTGGGCGCCACACGTATTCGGGGTTGTAACTAGAGAGAGCGGAGGAAATCCGGATCATCATCCGGTGGGATCATTCTTCGCCTCTTTGGTGTGCGGCCCTGTCTCATCGGTCGTCCGGCGACCAACCAAGCAATTCCGCCAATCAAGTCGAAAAGGATTATGAGTAGCAGCCATGCCCATTTAGGCAGGTTACGGACTTCTTCTTGTGGTGTTCTGGCGCAATCGAACAAGGCATAGATAGTTATGCCAAGAAAGATCAGCACGGGAACGATGCGAGTCACAGTCGAATTCTAGTCCTTTGGCTACAGAACGGCGGCCCAGGGTTCGGATCCCTTCGGGCTAACCTCTTCAGCCACTTGCTGGCAAGACCAACAGGCAATAATCCCGATATCCGGCAACCCAGCCATAAACGCTCTGCGGCGCCGTTGGACAGTGTCTGCACTCTGCGAAGAAATCTATTGTCTCGAAGGCTGAGCAGAACTCCTATTGGTGCAGCTCCTGAAGAAATACCTCAATCTGGAATCATGTGAACGGCCCTTTCACACCTCTTTTCGTCAAACCCAAGTTACCCAGTTCGGCGGTTTGAAAAGGCCGAGCATCTACTACTAGTTTTAGTCTTAGCCGATTCAGTGAATCTAAGTAAAAATCGCATCTATTCGAAGTTAAGAAAGTCTTCCCCGAGGCATCAGCCTCACTGCGACAGCACTTGCAACTAGCAACAAGATACTGGCAGTGGTGAGGGCAAGGTTTAATCCATTTGAAAGAGCCCCGTACGCGGCTGAGACTACCTTATTGATAATCGTCTTAACATCAATCGGTGCACCCTTGCTCACGGCTTGTGCTTGATCGTTAAACGTACCAGTCGTAATAGCAGTGATTACAACGGATCGAAATGAAGCGGGGATTCCCAAATCAATCAGGCGTGACATCAGATGATTCGTGAGCTGGCCGTTAACCATCGACCCCAGTATCGCAACTCCAGCTACCGCGCCAAATTCCCGCCCAGTGTTTACACTTGATGCCGCAACACCTGAATCCTTTTGCGGCAAACTCCAGATCGCCGTCGCGTTTAGCGGCGCCATCAAGAGGCCGAATCCGATTCCTGAGAGACCCAGAACTAGCGCCAAGGTGGGGAAATTTACGGTTGGCGAGATCACGATCCGCGTCCCAAAAAGTCCTGCGGCCGAAATCAGGCACCCAGCGACTAGCGGAATACGCGAGCCCTCTCGCGCCATCCATCTACCGGAATAGATCGCCGACATCACCATACCAATCAATAATGGTAAGAAGTCGAGCGCTAGTCGCAGGGCACTTACGGCTTGAATAATCTCTAGGTAGAGGGCAACGAAAAAGAAGATGGAAAAGATGGAAAAATAGCTTGCGAAGGCGATGATGATTGATCCAGTAAAGGTACGGATGCCAAAATAACTCGGCTTAATCATTGGCTCTTTGGCGCGCTTTTCCACCGCATAGAATACGATGATGAAGAGGACCGCCACGCCAAAGAGTTCGGTAATCCGCGCACTGCGGTATCCGAGTGTTTCGCCTTCAACCGTCGCGTAGGTTCCTAAACTGAACGCAATTCCGCCAGTTAGGAAACCAAACCAATCAACGTGGCGATGGAGCCGTTCCGTGTCTTTGGGCAAGAAAATGAATCCTGCCGCGAGCGCAGTTACCCCAAAGATGACGTTAAACCAGAAGACACTTCGCCAAGACCAAGCCGACACTAGTGCGCCACCAATAATCGGCCCCATAGCTAGCGCCAATCCTGACACGGCGGCCCACAGACCAAATGCGTGACTCTGTAACGACCTGTGTGGGTAGACCCTCGAAATTAGCGCTAACGTGGCCGGCTCCGATGCGGCGGCTCCTAGACCCATGATCAATCGCCCAACAATGAGGGTCTTTATGTCGGTGCCGACAGCGCAAGCGATCGCACCGACTATAAAGATGACCACACCAATCAACATGACCCTCTTGCGACCAAAAATGTCGCCGATTGATCCAAAGATCAACATAAATGTGGCGAACGTAAGCGCGTATCCCCCAACAACCCACTGCAATTGCGGTACGCCAGCGTGCAACTGCGATTGGACACTCGTCAGAATTGCCGAAATTATCGTGTTATCTAAGAACGTCAAAAATAAGATAACAAGCAGCGCGAAAAAACTGATGTGCGCCCGAGATCGCGTCATCCGCTGACAATTTTCCTTAGACGGTGTCTGAAAGAGCTACTTCTTGACGAAGAAGGAAATTGCCGTGGTTGTTGAATCGCCACCCGTTATATTACCAACGCTGATATCACATGCTTTTGCATCGGCTTTCTTAGTACCGCAGGTCTCCGATCCGATTTTTCCCGTGGCGACAACGAAGATAGTCGGATGCAACTTGCCCTTGGCGTCGATGGTTGCAGGGATTGCGCCAGCGGTATTGCATTCTGCTTGACCCTTGGCATTCGCCAAACATTCAACAATGTAAACGTTATCCTTCGGAGTGAAGCCAGATCCAGAGACCTTGATCTTCTGGCCGTTCTTGAGCGCTTTTGCAGGCGTCACTTTTATGACCGGCGAATTTGTGGCTGAGGCGGTAGTTGCAATCACGAATCCACTGACGAGGGTTAGGGAGAGGACACCAGCTAGAAGAAGCTTGGAGTTACGGTGTGAGAGAAACATCATCAAGGTCCTTTCAAGAATGGAAACGCGAGCGAACGCACCTCACAATAGTATTTGACCCCAGATGTGTCAGTACCTAGAGGGCCACGACGAAGCCACATTTTTCCAGGAAACTGTCCCAAAAACGCCAATCCAATTCGGTTCTCCAAATCCGACGGTCACTCGTCAGTGCGTGATGTGCCTGGTAGAAGCTCTGAGTCAGCGTGATCTGACCACAGATTCCCAGCGCCCAGTTTCATTCCTTCGGGCGCGCAATGTGACATGTTCTGTCGGCTCCTCGCTAACGTCCTTTTACTTTCGTGGCTGGTCTACCCGCAATGAGGTTTCTAGTAAACGTGTGGATCTCTTGCCTCAGATTTCCATAAGCACGAGGATCGGGTTTTTCGGCATCAACAAAAGCTGCAACCCTTTCCAGAGTTTCAGTAACAACGATCGCAGGGTTCTGCATTCCCCATGATTCTGCCTCTTCCACGATATCGGCTGCGGTGATGCGCGAGTGCTCATATTTCCCGTTCACAGCCAGAGCCATCCGTCCGTCATTCGACTGATGCTTCTGTGGAACCAGGTCGTAGGCTGGTGCCATAGCGGAGCTTCCATTCAAAAAATGTAGAACCGAAATGTTCTTCGCGTGTAGGTCGAGATTTCCGGCGGCCACCGCAATGGTGTTGAGTTTGAGCAGTTTGGTCAACGATTCGTTATCACCGTTTTTGCTGAATACCTCGGCGATTCGGCGCAAGTTCACTTTGCCGCCTAGCTCCTGGTACTTCTCATTGCCGTGCGCCCCTAGCGCCTGATTCATATCCTCTTGGTGTATTCGACCTTGAGGCATGTCAGGTGATCGGTCGTACCGTTCGATGACGAGTGCAGTGAAGCCGCTGAAGTTCTGGAGTTCCGTCGCATATTCGGCCACGCCCACCGCGCGGGCAATTCGAGCGCCGAATTCTTCGTCGTAAATCACTGTCGGATAGTCGCGGGACTCCGGTTTGATGATGTGCGTCGATGGGTATCCGTCGTGCACCTGATGCCATGCACCGTTGATGTTGGCGAGCACGATTTTGTCTTGGACTCCGGCCAGCGAGGACTTCCCCGTGACCGGTCGGTTGCCGAGCGGCATCTTCTGCGTGTTCAGCAACAAGTCCCTGGCTTCGCGCGCGGTAAGTTTCGTTGTGTGGGGAGTGCGGGGCTCACCCGGCAACTCAGGGTCGTAGATCTGGACCGCTCCAGCGACGTCACGACCGAAGTGGGCGATCAGATTGATGACATCGTGTTCGGAAGCTCGGATGGTATTGGCGAGGTTTGTGAGAACTCGACCTTCTGGCAACATTTCAGCGAAGAAGTTGCGACGGCGGGCGGCACGGCTGCGGTTTTGTACGGCGTCTAGCGGTACAGACTCGGAGAGCACGGTACTGCCGAGCCCGAGGCGCTCGAAGGCTGCCCGGTCAGTGCGGAAGTCGAAGGCCTGCCAGTCCTTGCCGATGAGATGTCCGTAAAGTTCGATTCGGAGGTCAGCCACGGTTGGTCTTCCCCTCATCGATTTCCACGTGCAGGTGCATGCCAGTAGCGCGCATTACCTGGAAGAGACGGTCAGTAAAAATCGTCGGATTACCGCTCTCCATCTCCCAGACGTACCGTTGGGAAATTCCAAGTTCGTCGGCCAGTTGCCGCTGGCTGAGTCCGCGGAGCAATCGCCCCTGCTGGAGCATGCGCCCCAGAGTCTCTGCGTTCTTGATCTCGCCTCGCAGTACCACTTCATGCCTCCTCTACTACGATTTCATCGTCAATATATACGACTACGATAATAACATCAATATAAATGACGTACAAAAGGTAGTCATTAAAGAGCTGGAGATCATTACGCAGCTACCGCATGAAGAGCGCATTGAGACGCCTTGTGGTGAAGAACAGACCGCCAGCAATCATTACGAGAAAATAAAGAACGTGGCTTAAGAGTCCTATGTTGATTACCCCAAGAGTCAGACCTCGAACCAATGAGATCGCCTGCCAGAGTGGTAAAGCCTTAATGACTCCTTGAACCCAACCTGAGAAGACGGTGAGCGGGTAGAAAGAACCGGAGAACAGGAACATCGGCAGTAAGGCGATGTTAATAAAGTTCATCTGTTGGAAGGTTGTGAAATATGAGGTAACCGCCATTCCAAGCGCTGCAAAGCCAAATGCGATAAGTACAGCTGCTGGTACTGCGAGAATTCCCCACCAACTTGGAATGAGACCCAGAGGCGCAACCACCGCCATAAACCCAATGGCGTAGACGAGCCCGCGTAAAAGTGCCCACGCTATTTCGCCGAGTGCGACATCGAGTGGCCCTAGCGAAGTTGCGAGCATGCCATGGTAAAGCCGACTCTCTCTCAGTTTGAAGAATACATTCCATGTCGAATCGTAAACAGCACCATTCATCGCACTCGTCGCCAGCAACCCAGGAGCGATAAATGCAGCATAGGAAACCATTCCTCCCGCTCCTGAATCAATATTGCCGATAAATTTGCCGACGCCGTATCCAAAAGAGAGGAGATAGAGAACAGGCTCGACGAAGCCCGTGACGATTACAATCCAAGTTGATGATTTGAAAGCGATAAAACTGCGCTCCAGAACAGCATGTGACCGCCCTGCGTAATATTTATCTCCGAGTTTTCCGGATCTACGTTCTGCGATCGCCACAGCTGTGCTCAACAACATTATTTTGCCAGCCTTCGTGAGTATTGCTTGAAAGCGAAGAAGAGCCCAAGTATCAACATGACTGAGAGGAAGAGGAAGTGAATGAGCACCATGACGCCGCTAATGCTGTGACCATATGTTGCCCACCGACCTAGTTCTGTCGCATGCCAGAGCGGTGAGATCCACCCGAAAAATTGAAGACCGATAGGCAGCGCACTAAGGGGATAGAACGTTCCAGAGAATAGAAACATGGGGCCGATGAGGAAGCGACCGAGAATCGTCAAAAAGAGATCCTCATTATCGGCGTGGGATGCAACTGCCAGCATCAACGCCCCGAAACTTGCGCCTGCGAAAATTGCGATTGGAATCGCTAAATATGCGTGCGACGAGTCCATTGCACCAAAGAAATACAAGATAAGTGCGTAGATCGAGACTCCGAATACTGCGCGGACTATGGCCGCCAGAAATACACCACTCGCAATAGATGCTCCAGTCTGTGGCGTGGCATTCATACCGAAGAAGATTTTGCCCCACTTGAATCCCTCAAGAGTGGGGAAGACAACGTCATCTACTGAGCCTTGGATGGCGCTACTTGCCAAAAGCGCTGGCGCAATAAAGGTGAGGTACGAAACGCCGTCGATCCCATGTGGTCCCATGTTGTTGGAGATAAGAGTCCCAACACCGACACCAAAGGAAATGAGATAAAGCAGCGGATTCAGAATGGAAATCGCCGTGATAGCCCAGAAGTACTTGAGAATATTTCGCAGGCGGTATTCGAGAACGTAGCGAGCTCCGAATCTAGGAACCCTGCGGGTGCTGTCAGTGAGAGTCATTACTCGATCAGACTTCTACCTGTGAGTCGCAAGAAGACATCCTCGAGTGAACTCCGACGAACGAGTGAGGTGTTCGGGTGATGCCCAGCACTCATGATGCTCTCTAGGACTGCCTCCGCATCTTCGGTGTAGAGAAGGATTCGATCAGGCAATACTTCAATACGATCACAGAGGCTCTCCATGGCAGGAGCCATGCTTGCATTTCGATCCGATCCGAAACGAACTTCAAGGACTTCTTTAGTCGAGTGCTTCCTGATCAATTCAGCCGGGCTTCCTTCAGCCATGATTGAGCCCTTATCCATCACGATCAAACGATCGCAGAGTTGTTCGGCCTCATCCATATAGTGAGTAGTAATCAGAAGAGTCATGCCATCTTCTTTGAGACGGAACAAGCGGTCCCAGAGAATATGGCGGGCTTGTGGATCGAGGCCAGTTGTCGGTTCATCAAGAATAAGAATGTCTGGCTCGCTCACAAGTGACCGTGCAATTATTAAACGGCGCTTCATTCCACCGCTGAGGGCATCAACCTTCGTATCGCGCTTTTCTTCGAGTTGGGCAAACTCCAGCAAGTCATTGATTTTTGATTTAATAAATTTGCTGGAAAGCCCGAAGTAACGTCCGTATATGTAGAGATTCTCAGTAACCGTTAGTTGCGCGTCAAGATTACCTTCTTGTGGAACAACTCCAAGGTGTGCGCGAATCTGTGGGCCATTCACTTCTGGATCCTTGCCCAGAATCGATACCTCGCCCGAGGTTCGCTGAGATGTCGCCGCAATAATGCGCATTGTTGTGGACTTACCTGCGCCGTTGGGTCCAAGGAAGCCGAAAGATTCGCTTTTTCGCACGTGGAAGTCAATTCCGTTTACAGCGACGAAATCACCGTACTTCTTTGTGAGCCCATGAACTTCAACCAAGTTCTCAGACATAGTCGTGAAGCCTATCGGGGTGAGCGGAGCCACCGCTCGGGGTGAGCGGAGCCACCGCTCGGCGGGGAACTAGGCGGTTACGGTCAAGCCCAGCGCAAGAAGGAGTCCAAAGAGGAGTTGAATCCTCGCGGTCGCGGCTAGAACCGGAATTAGCGCCTTGCCCGTTGCCCCGAGTCGTACTTTGCGCAGTGGGTCCACCAAGAGCGCGGTGGTCAGTAGGGCCATAGCGGCACCTGCCCGCCAAGTGCTGAGTGCTAGCGCAGCGAAATAGGCACCTGCGATGAGCCCGTAGTAGAGAGATCGGGTTCTGCCCTCACCTAGTACAACCGCGAGAGTTCGTTTGTCAGCCAGACGATCACTGGGGATGTCGCGCAAATTATTTATTGTTAACAGCGCACAAGCGAGCAGACCGATCGGCATTGACGCGAGAAGGATCCACCAATTAAGGCTTTCTCGTTGCACGTAGTAAGTGCCAGCCACTGCCACAAGACCAAAGAAAATAAAGACGCTCAATTCACCGAGCGCGCGATATCCATAAGGCCTCGAGCCGCCGGTATAACCCCAAGCTGCTGCGATCGCTGCCACGCCGATCGGAAGTAACCACCAAGTAATCATGATGGCTAGCACCAAACCGGCAATCGCAGCAATCAGAAATAACAAGATTGCAGCGAAGAGCACAGATCTTGGTGTTGCCGATTTGCTGCCGACGAGGCGGAACGGGCCAACCCGGTCATCATCGGTACCTTTGATGCCGTCGCTGTAATCGTTGGCGTAGTTCACGCCGATCTGCAATGCGAGTGCAACCACGAGCGCCAAACCTGCGGTGACAAAACGCGGATTCGGAAATGCAGCGCCAGTGCCTACCGCCACCGGAGTAAATGCGGCGGGTAAGGTGCGGGGGCGTGCACCAGAGATCCATTGCCGTGCCGTAGCCATCTACATTTCCTCATCACTTTGCATTTTGGAGAGTGCAGCACGATCGGGTTTACCAATTCCGCGCAACGGTATTTCGTGAAGTCTCACGATAGCGCGTGGGGCCGCGAACCTGCCGATTCGTGCCCCAACATAATCTCTGATACCAGCCAGCGTGATGGGGAGATCTGCCACGATGCCAACGAGGATTCGCTCGCCCCATTCATCATCGGGGGTCACCGCGCATAGGGCGTCGGATATACCTGGATATGTTCGAATGATTCGCTCCACCTCTGTTAGCGAGACTTTCATCCCGCCAGTAATGACGACCTCGTCGCTTCGTCCCAAGACACGGAGCCGGTTATCACTTGTCAATTCGCCTAGATCTGAAGTGGTAAACCAGCCATCATGGAAGGCTGCTGATTTTTCGAAGGTGCCGTCACAGCTGAGATAACCAGAGGCAAGCATTGGGCCTGCTATTTCAATTCGTGATTCATCGTCTGTTCGGATCTGCACGCCTGGAAGTGGCGTGCCGTTATAGACACACCCGCCTGCAGTCTCGCTCATTCCATAAGTTGTGATCACGTTGATTCCCAGCGCGCGCGCCCGAGCGAGTAGATCATCGGAGAGGTTTGCGCCGCCGACAAGTACCGCGCGTGCAGATTGAAGAATTCGGAGTAGCTCTCGATCGCTGGCGATCGCACGATGTAATTGCGTAGGGACGATCGCTTCAAAGTCCGGTGCGACACCGATTCCATCGCGCGTGGGGACCGTTTCCAATTCGAGCGATCTCACGAGCACCATCGCGCCTGCGATGTGGGTAACGGGAAGACGTAGCATCCAGCGTTGGCCTTTAGTAGCGCCAAGGGATTGATGTGTTGCTCTCGCGGAGGCGAGTAGGGCGGCGCCCGTCAGGGCCACATACTTTGGATCGCCAGTCGAGCCGCTTGTCGCTACTACTAGAGCGATCTGGGGGGGTGCACTCAACTCTGGTGGGGGGAGCGAGGGGGAGCAGACCGTGATCGTCGGCCCAGTCGAATCGAGGGCATCCCCAAGGGCAGCCAAAATTTCGGGCAGGGGGGCCTGGCTCGAAATGACCGAGACGGGTCGGGCGTGCTGGCTCACCGACGTAGGCTATCTCCCGTGAGCAGACCGATTAAGCGCGATCCAGCCAGCCGAGCCATTCCGAACTGGATAGTCGAGGGTGATTATCGCGACATCATCTATCAGAGCGCCGAGGGCATTGCCAAGATCGCGATAAATCGTCCAGAGGTCCATAACGCATTTCGCCCGCAGACCCTCTTCGAATTGCAGGATGCTTTCAATCGGGCTCGGGATGATGACCAGGTCGGCGTGATCATCCTCACCGGTGTGGGCAATGAGGCTTTCTGCTCTGGTGGCGATATCAGGATTCGTGGTGACGACGGTTACCTCGGCGAGGATCAGCTGTCTAGTAAGGGCATTGGTCGGTTGAATGTTCTGGATCTGCAGGTTCAAATCCGACGGACCCCAAAACCGGTAATCGCAATGGTGGCCGGCTGGGCGATCGGTGGCGGCCATGTACTTCACATTGTCTGCGATCTGACGATTGCGGCGGATAATGCGCGCTTCGGTCAGACGGGTCCAAGGGTTGGTTCCTTCGATGGCGGCTACGGCGCGGGACTTCTTGCCCGCAGCGTCGGACAGAAGAAGGCGCGCGAGATCTGGTTTCTGACCCGCCATTACGATGCCACCGAAGCACTTGAGATGGGTCTGATAAATACCGTGGTCCCACTCGCTGAACTCGAGGCCGAGACCGTGCAATGGGCTCGCGAGATGCTCCGTCAATCGCCAATGGCATTGCGATTGCTCAAAGCCAGTTTAAATGCCGCTGACGATGGCTTGGCCGGCATCCAACAACTTGCCGGCGATGCCACCTTGCTTTACTACATGACCGAAGAAGGCCAAGAAGGTCGCGATGCCTTCAAAGAGAAGCGCGAACCACGATTTGATCGCTTCCCCAAGCGTCCTTGATCTTGGATGAATCCGCTCCTAACCTCACTTCTGTCAGAGGTGCGCGTAATTCAACTACCGATGCCGAAGGAGTTTCGTGGCATCAAGTTGCGCGAAGTGGCGCTGCTCAAGGGTGCGCAAGGATGGGGCGAGTTCGGCCCATTTCTGGAATACGACGATCGCGAATCGTCGCGTTGGCTCTTCTCAGCAATTGAAGCCTCACAGATCGGCTGGCCGATGCCGCTTCGGCGAAAGATTCCAGTCAACGCAACCATCCCGGCACTCTCTCCCGGCGAGGCGATCGAAGTCTTCGATTCATTCAATGGGTGCAAGAGTGCAAAGGTAAAAGTTGCCCAACATGGACAGACTCTCAAGGACGATATTGATCGGCTTCGGGCCCTTAGAGAACACGCGCCAACGGGTACGCGTTTTCGGATAGATGCCAACGGCGGATGGTCAGTGGCGGATGCTCTAGTGGCAATTGAAGCTGTTTACAACGTCCTGGGTGAGAGCCTTGAGTATGCGGAACAGCCGTGCGCCACGGTTGACGAATTGGTGGCGCTTCGGTCGCGTATCTCACCGATCCTTATAGCTGCCGATGAATCAATAAGAAAAACTGATGATCCGCTCCGCGTTGCGGCGATTGGAGCGGCCGACATCGTCATCATCAAAGTTGCCCCACTTGGCGGGGTGGCCGCAGCCCTCCGGATCTCGGCCGACGCAGGACTGCCAACCGTTGTTTCGAGTGCTCTTGATAGCGCAGTAGGAATAAGGGCCGGGCTAGCGTTGGCGGGCGCGTTACCGAACCTTCCATACGCATGTGGCTTAGCAACCACCTCACTGCTTAGTGAAGACCTGTATCGATTTGCTCCGGTAAATGGGGAGATCGAAATTAGAAACCCGCTTATCTCCGAAGCTGCGATCGAACGATTGAGTGCGCCTGTTGACCGAGAGCGGTGGTGGCGCGAGAGAATTGTTAGGACCTGGAACGCAGGAACGGAAGAACTAGTCGCAGAGAGTGGGTGGAGTTGGTGAATCCATCTACCGCTCTGGCTAGTGTTCTGGTGGATGAATTGGTCCGAGGTGGGGTTCGTGATGTAGTTATTTCACCAGGATCTCGGAGTGCCGCGCTCGCTCTTGCCTTCGCAGAATCTGCGAGTAACGGACGACTTCGAGCACACATTCAAATCGATGAACGCTCCGCAGGCTTCTTAGCTTTAGGTATTGCCAAGGCCACCGGTTTGCCAGTTCCCGTTCTCTGTACAAGTGGTACTGCCGCCGCGAACTTTCATCCGGCGGTACTTGAAGCCTCCCACACCGATACTCCGCTTATCTTGTTGACTGCTGATCGCCCAAATGAATTACGGGGCACCGGAGCAAATCAGACGACTAACCAGATAAATCTTTTTGGCGACGCAGTCCGCTTTTTTGCAGAAGTCGGGGTCCCTGAAGCCGAGATAGGTCAGGTGCGCTATTGGCGTTCGCTCGTATCAAGGATGCTTGCAGCCGCGTCAAGCGGACCCGTTCATTTGAATTTAGCTTTTCGTGATCCCATGCTCCCTGATGAAGACCGATCATGGATAGAGAGTCTCGACGGACGACCAGATGATCTGCCGTGGACCACGGTGCTCGATGGTGGAGGAGCCAGCGTCCGAGATGTAGAAGATCTTGGGATCACGTCAGCGATGAAGGGCGTTCTGGTAATAGGACATGCCCAAGGTGGTTTTCCAAGTGACGAAATCGTTGAGTTTACGAAGAAGCTGGGGTGGCCAATCATTGCCGAGAATCCCCTCTCCTTCGCCAACGCGATTCCACACGCGAGCCTTTTTCTTACCTCCTCGGCTGTTCGTACCCGCCTTACTCCAGACGTCGTGATTGTGATCGGGCAACTCGGCCTCTCACGCTCAGTTCTTACCTATGTCGGCACAGCGCCAAAACTGATAGTTGTCGATCAGCGATCGACTTGGAGCGACTCAATCCGAGGCGCAAATATTGTCGTTGATTCACTCCCTAGCATCACAGATGAATTTCTTGAAGCCAGCGACCAAATCGAGTGGTCGGCACAGTGGCGTGAAAACGCGGATCACGCGGCCCGGATCATCAGTTCAGAAGTAAGTGCGTGGAGTGAGGCCGGGGTGGCTCGCGAACTGGCCGCTTCTTTACCGCAGGGCGCTGCTTGTTTCATCGGATCATCAAGGCCGATAAGGGATATTGAAGCTTTCGCAGTTCCTAGAGGTGATCTTGAGGTGTTCGCAAATCGTGGGTTGGCAGGTATCGACGGCAACATTTCAACTTCTGTTGGTATCGCTTTGAGCAGAAGTGATCGCACCTACGCAGTAATGGGCGATCTGACTTTTCTTCACGATAGCAACGGCCTGCTCTGCGATCCGTCGGTTCCCTTGACCATTGTCGTCGTGGACAACAACGGGGGCGGAATCTTCAACACCCTTCCTCAGCGTGGCGTTGAGAACTTTGAATTAGTTTTTGGAACGCCTCAGAATCGGAACTTGGTCGAGATCGTCAAGGCATTTGGCCATGAAGCGATTGCAGTGACCAACCAATCCGAATTCAAAGAAGCCTTGGTGAGCAAGACGCATACATTGCGAGTTGTAGTGGCCTCAATGCCAGATCGCGAGGCCAATGCAACTCAGATCGCTCAAATCCACCGCCTAATTTCAGAGTAGAACGTGGCGCGCACTTTTCTGATTCTGCATGGGTGGACTAACCGTCGTCCGCCCGGCCACTGGCAATTTGAATTGGCCAAAGATTTAAAAGCGCTAGGCGAAGATGTCATCTATCCGCAGTTGCCGAATACGGATACCCCAGACAAAAGCGAATGGTTGGCCACGCTCACAGAAATCTGGAACAAGATTCCAGCGGGAAATGAGAAAATTGTTATTGCGCACTCACTTGGTACGAGCCTTTGGCTTCATGCGGTTGCCGAATCTAATCTGTATGCAGACCGTGTGCTGCTTGTGGCGCCAGCAGGGCCAAGTTTTCTTGCAACGGAGCCGCTACCGGGTTTCAATCCGTTGCCTGATGGAATTGACGGTTCAAATTGGCGCTTGGTCTGTAGTGACGCCGACCCAGTCTGCATCGAGGGAGCAGGCGAGTACTTCGGTGCTAAATATGGCTGTGATGTAGATCTGATTGTTGGCGCACGTCACTTCGCGCAAAGCGATGGTTATGGGCATTGGCCATCGGTTCTTGATTGGACGTTGGATCCTGAAGTGCGAATGGTCTCGAATAACAATTCGGATGGCACCTGATTCCTTCCGAGGACAGATTCCATGCTGACTCAACCGCATTCAAATGAAACCAAGATTTCTGACCGATCGATCCTGGTTGAGGCATATACCGAAACCTTCCCAGGATTCAACGACCCAAGTCATCACAAGCGCGGGCAAAGGCAGTCGCAAGTAGCTTAAAGAGCGCGCACAAAGGCACGGTATGGGGCTCTAACTTTCAAGCGCATCTCGCATCGGCAGTAATTTCGCCTGGCTTTCAGCAAGCTCTTCTTCTGGAATCGAACCGGCAACAATGCCACAACCGGCGAAGAGACGAATTTTTCGCCTGTCTTCTTGGGAGACTTCAGCGCAGCGCAGGGCGATACCCCACTCCCCATCGCCTTCGGCGTCAATCCAACCCACTGGGCCCGCATATCTTCCTCGCTTCAACCCTTCAATTTCCGCGATTAGATCTCGCGCAGTGGCGGTAGGCGTCCCACACACTGCCGCGGTTGGATGAAGGGCTTGGACTAAGTGCAGGGAATCTCGGGTGGAGAGCGAGTCGGCAAGTACTCCGTTCACATCTGTAGCTAGGTGCATCACGTTTGCCAGGTGAAGCACGAATGGTGCTTCGTTGATGTTCATCGATGAACAGAACGGAGCGAGCGCGTCCGCGACGGAGCGAACCGCATAGTCGTGTTCTTCTAGATCCTTCGAAGATCGCGCGAGCGACCCGGCCAGGGCAAGATCGCGTTCATCGTCTCCACTCCTTCGAATCGTGCCAGCCAGCACCCGTGAAGTTACGAGACCTTTGGTCAATCGCACGAGCAATTCCGGTGTAGCACCAAGAAGATCATCGACCGCGAAGACCCAAGTCTTGGGGTAGTTCTCGGCTAATTTAGCCATCAATCGCCGGGTATCGATTTGCTTGCTTGCGACTGCTTGGATATCTCGAGCAAGCACGACCTTGTCGAGCTCGCCTGCTTGGATTCGACGGACTGCATTCGCGACGGCGCCTTGCCATGAGACCGCGCTTCGTGAGCCCTCGCCCCAAGAGATGGTGTAATTCTTGGACTCAAGATATGGCTCGATGACGATATCGCGCTCTTGGCCGATCGTGGTGATCCAACTCTGATTCTTACGCCTACCGATTATTACTTCGGGGATTATGAGAACCGACGTTTCACTCTCGCTAAATGCAAAAGAGCCGAAGGCCAGAGGCCCCGTTCCGGACGTACGAATTTCGTCGTGGGTTCGGAAAGACCGAACCTGTTCACGCCACCAGGCTGACGCGTCGCTGAACCGATCAGGACCACTAACTTCAAGACGCGCGTATTCCCCATATGCAACCAGACCTTCACCACTGCGCACCCAGGAGAGAACTGAAGCCGCAGGTAGAAGTGAGAAAAGGTTCTGTGGTGTTTCGAAGGGAAGTGTCGTGACGTCCGTGCGGATAGGTAGCGATGAAACCGTCACTATAAAAG
>Ga0209514_10002150_pt1 | contig 31348 bp, 17 predicted proteins | sample Subgrocontami58m_FD_187452 | JGI IMG/M metagenome (GOLD analysis project Ga0209514, IMG submission 187452) | Subsurface groundwater microbial communities from S. Glens Falls, New York, USA - GMW37 contaminated, 5.8 m (SPAdes) (version 3) | ecosystem: Environmental > Aquatic > Deep subsurface >...
CGCCGCGACCATCCCGCCCCCGGGTTCCACTCCACGTGCAGGCCCGTGGCCGCTGACCTCCCTATGCGGATCGGCGTTGCCGACCCTCGACGTTCCCTGACAGACGAGGCTGCGCGAGAACTGGAGGAGGCTTCCCCCGTGCGCTTCCCACTCTCCCGAGTCCCGCGCTGGAGGCTAAACGTCCGTCGACAACGAACGTCATTCGTTCTTCGGTACAGGCTCAACCCGCATTGTCAGTCATCGGCGGCGCGGGGAGGCGAACTTGAGGGGGATCCGAGGACCGAATCCCAGGCTGGCGAACCCAGCACCCTCGCAGCTATCCACCCACTGCGCATCGGAGAGCGATGTCCCTCCGATTCGGTCGCGAAACTTACCAGAAGGAATCCGCTACGTCAAGAAAATTATTGAAAGGGCTGAAAAAAACACTCATCAACGTGCGCCCGGACGGTACTTGCGCGCCCCTTCGCCATCCTTCGGGGAATTCTCTCCACCCTCCCCTGCGGGCTTCCCATTCTTCGGAACCCGCGGATCCCCTTCGGCTTCGGACTCCCCGCCCCCGTCCTCCCCGGCCCCGGCCCCAGCCTCGCCTGCAACATCCTCCGCTTCCGCGGGGACCAACTCCAGGGGCTTCCCTGCTTCATCCACCGGGCCCACGGCCACCAGCGTCATCGCCCCGGGGTGTACGTGCGCCCGCGCCACCCGGTGCACCTCCGCGGGGGTCACCGCACGCACCAGCCCGGGATAGCGCGCCAGCCAGTCCGACCCCAGCCCGAGCCGGGTCGCGGTCACCAGCCACTCCCCCACCTGCCCGACCGTCTCGAAATCGAAAACGAAGCTCCCCACCAGGTAGTCCTGCGCGTTCCGCACCTCCGCCGCGGACGGAGGCGCCGCGAGAAACTGCTCGATCTGCCCCTTCAGCCCCGCCAGCGCAGCGGCGAAGTTCTGCGGACGCGTCGCCATGTACGCCAGAAATACCCCGGGCTCGATCCCGGCGCTCCCCGAGATGTTCGCGTGCACCTCGTAGGCCAGCCCCTGCTCGTCCCGCAGCGCCTTCGAGATCCGGTCGGTGAACCCGGTCCCGGTCCCCAACACGTGGTCCATCACCTGCAAAGCCACCCAATCGGGGTCCTTCCGCCGCACCCCGAGGTGCCCCAGCAACAGCGTCACCTGCTCCAGCCCCATCGTCTCGTACGCCGCGACCGGCACCGTCTGCACCTCCACCGCCGGCAGTTCGGCCTGCGCCAACGGGTCGGCCGCCCAGTCGCCGAACCACTTGCGTACCCGGGCGATCGCGTCCTGCGGGTCCACATCCCCCACGATCGTCACGATCGTCTGGCCCGGACGGTAGTGGCGCGCATGGTACTCCACCACGTCCTGCCGCAGAATCCGCTCCAGCGAGTCCGCGTCGCCGTCGGCCGGCCGCGCCAACGGGTGCTTCCCGTACACGATCCGGTTGAATGCCCGCTGCGCCACCGTGTCCGGCTCATCCAGAGAAGCCTGCACCCGCGCGATCGCCAGCGCCTGCTGCGATTCCAGCCGAAGGTCGGGGAACGCGGGCCGCCGCAGCAGATCCGCGACCACCTCGAGCCCGAAGTCCAAGTCCCGGGAAAGCACTTGCAGCGCGAGGCCGTCCTCCTGCGCCGACAGCAGCGCGCCCACCGACTCGACCGCCTCGGCCGTCTGCCGGGAATTGCGCGTCGAGGTCCCTTCCAGAAGCATCGTCCCGGTCAGACCCGCAAGCCCCTCCCATCCCTCGGGCACCCACATCGACCCGGCGTCGACGAAGGCCCGCACGTGCGCGATCGGCAGGTCCCCCCGCCGGCACGCCAGCACCGTCAGGCCGTTGTCGAGCTTCGCCTGGGCCATCCCGCCCAGGTCGAAGCGCGGGGCGCTCCCGCCGGCGGCTTTCCCGCGGACCCGGCCCCCCCGGTCCCGTCCCCGCGCCAGCGAACGCCCCGCCGCCCGCAGGCCCTCCGGCCATCCCCCGTCCCGCGCACCGATCCGCCCCCGATGCGGCCGGCGTCCGACCGGCTCGGGCGTGCGCCGCAACGACGCCTCCTCGTCCGGCTCAGCCGGCGCCTCCGAGCGGTCAGCCAGCGACCAGCCCACGGTGCGGTTTTCCGGAACGAAATAGCGCGTTGCGGCAGCCTGGATCCCCTTCGCGTCCACCGCTTCCACCTCGGCGAGATAGGTATCGAGGTCGGTGTAGGCGCGGAACGTCTCGAACCAGGCCAGCGTCTCGGCAAAGCCCAGCGAGGTCTCGCGGTCGAACGTGAACTGCGCCGCGATCATGTTCTTCGCCCGGCGCAGCTCGACCTCCCCCACCGGCTCGCGCGCCAACCGCGCCAATTCGTCGTGCACCAGCACCTCGAGGCGGCCGCGGTCGGCGTCCGGCACGGTTTCGACCTCGACCGTGAAGGCCCCGGGATATTGCCGCACGTCGTTCGTGCAGTCCACCGCCGATGCCAGCGCGACGTCTTCCACCAGCCGCCGATACAGCCGCGACGACCGCCCGCCGGCGAGGAGCGTGCTCACCACGTCCAGCAGCGGGTCCTCGGGATCGCCAAACCGCACCGTGGGAAACGCCACCAACAGGCGGTCCACCGAAGTCCCGTGCGTCACCTGGATCCGCCGCTCGGCGTCCTGCGGACCTCGCGTCGGAACCTCGCGGGGGATCGGCCCGCCGGCGGGGATCCCCCCGAACAGCGCCTGCGCCTGCCGCACCACCTCGTCCGGCGACACGTCCCCGGCCACCACCAGCACCGCGTTGTTCGGTACATAGTACTTGTCGTAGAACGCCTCGAGGTCCTCCCGCGTGGTCGCCGAGATCTCGTTCTCGAGCCCGATCACGGGGCGTTCGTACGGGTGCCCCGAGAACAACTGCATCCCCGCCACCTGAGAGAGCCGGTCCCACGGCGAATCGAGCGAGGACTTCAGCTCCTCGATCACCACCTGCTTCTCCGACTCCAACTCCTTGGGATCGAAGACGCAACCGCGCATGCGGTTGGCCTCGATCTCCAGCCCCACTTCCCATTCGTCCGAGGCGAAACTGAAGTGGTAGACCGTCAGGTCTTCGCTGGTCCAGGCGTTGTTGCTGCCGCCGTGTTGCATCGTCAGGAGATCGATCTCCCCCTTGGCGTAGCGGTCGGTGCCCTTGAACATCACGTGCTCGAGAAAATGGGCCATCCCGCTTTTCCCGGGGGGCTCATCCGCCGAGCCGACCCGGTAGGCGAGCACGCAGCTCACCACCGGAGCCGCATGGCGCTCCACGGTGAGGACGCGCAGGCCGTTCGGCAACACGGTCTTGCGGACCGCCGAAGTGACCGTCGCGCCGGTCGCGCGGGTCGCGGGCGCACTCGAAGTCGCGCCGGGATCCGGCGTCCGGTGGCTCCGGCAGGCGCCGAGCGCCGGCAACAGGAAGATCAGGAAAAGCCATCCGAGCCGGCGAAGTCGCGGCTGTCTCATCGGTTACTCCCCACGCGGCGGTCGCCGCGATGTCGAATTCCTCTGGAGCGCGAGCGGTCTGCAAGCCGCTTTCGCGAGTTGGAGCGTCAACGACCGCGCGGGTCCCCGGGACGATCCCGCCCAGCTCCCCACACTTGATTCCGGCACCCTCCCGCCTGATTCCGGCACCCTCCCGCCTGATTCCGGCACCCTTCCGCCTGATTCCGGCACCCTCCCGCCTGTTTCCGGCACCCTCCCGCCTGTTTCCGGCACCCTTCCGCCTGATTCCGGCACCCTCCCGCCTGTTTCCGGCACCCTTCCGCCTGTTTCCGGCACCCTTCCGCCTGATTCCGCGCCCGTTCCGCCTGGTTCATTCCCGTCCCGGGACTTGGCGCGGCTACCGCCGCAACCGACGGAACCACGGATTATACGGATTGTCCGGATTGCACGGATTGTCCAACGGCAGAAGGTGTGATTCCTCGCAAGCACGACGCTCGCAGAATCTTGCTGCGCCGCGAAGAATCTCCCGGATAGTAGAATAGCGCGGCCTCTGCGTTTCGGTGGAGCAACGAAGCCGTCGGCCAATAGCGTCGCGCCGTGACCAGGCATAAGCCCTAAACGATGGTCGCATCCCGTCGTCGTGCTCTGCCCTTGCCCTCTCTCGTCGGGAAGCGGGCCGGGGCAAGGCGGTCCGTTTAGCGTTAATGCCTCGTCACGCGTCGCGCAGATGGGCCAGTGATCCGGCGAGGGCCGGTACTCAATCCTCCGTGATCCGGGCGCCGCCCTTGGCCGCACCCGATTCCGGAACGACGAGGCCGATCATCTGCAACAACTGCTCGCGCGTCACCGTCCGGTGCTGGCCGGGCCTCAAGGTGCTCAGGTGCAAGCGCCCGATCTTCGTGCACCGCAGGAAGGAGACCGGATGCCCGACGCGGGCCAGGATCCGGCGCACTTCGCGGTTCTTTCCCTCCTTGAGCGTGATTTCCACCGAGGTCGAAGTGCGCGAGCGCCTGAGGACGTGGACTTTCGCGGGATGGGTCTTCCCCTCCGAGAGCCACACCCCCTGCTGCAGCTTCTCCAGCGCCGCCGGGTCGAGCACTCCGCGGACGATCGCCGAATAGGTCTTGGGCACCTCGTATCGCGAATGGGTGAGCAGGTTGCACAGCGCCCCGTCGTTGGTGACGATGAGCAGCCCTTCGCTCTCCACATCCAAGCGGCCGACCGGGAAGACGCGCTGTTGAATGCGGGGCAGGAGATCGACGACCCGCGGACGGCCTTCCGCGTCCTTGTTGGTGAACACGGTCCCGCGCGGCTTATTCATTATGATGTAGATCTTGCGCTCAGGTCGGATCGGGGCGCCGTCGCAGTAGATCTGCGCCTTCTCCGGGTCGACTTTGACCCCGAGCGCTCTGACGACCCGGCCGTCGACCAACACCCGGCGATCGAGGATCAGCTCTTCGCAGCGACGGCGAGAGCCGATCCCGGCTTCGGCCAATACCTTGTGAAGACGTTCCAGCGGCATGGCCTGTTCCTATCAAGCCTGGGGCGGAAAGCAAAGCGAATTGCGCCTGGTCGCGCGATCCCGCCGCTGCCGCCCGCCCGGCGCGCAACCGAACGCGGAGTCCCCGGGATGCGTCGCCGGTACCCCGCGAACGAGCTACCGCCCCGCGCGCAGCGTCCGCTCCAGCCCTGCGAGGGCGTCGCGCACGACCGCATTCTCGGTCGGGTCGAGCGTGCGCCGCCCGAACGCGATGGCGTAGTAGGCGCCCACGATCCGCTCGGCCAGGCCCTCCCCGCTCGCCCCGTCCACGCGCCGGGCGAACTCCGCGGGGGTTTCGTTCGGGACGCGCACCAGGCCCCGGCGCGCGGTGAGGCGCAGAAGCTCGCGGTAGAAGGGGACGCTGGGCAGCGGCGGCGCGGCGCGCGTGCCCCCCTCTCGGTGCGCGGCCGCGGCCGGCCCGCGCCTTCCCATCCACCACAGCGCCGCCGCCCCGGCCAGGCCCGCCGCCAGCAGCCCGGCCCACACCGTGACGGCTTCCCCTTGCCCGCGACCCCCGAGCGCGGCGTCGATCAGGCCGGCGATGCCTTCGCCGACGTCGCCGCGGAAGCGGCTCTGGTCGAACTGCTCCAGGCGCCACACGAAATTGCCCCAATGCGACGGCGCCGCGGTGGCCGCGCGCGTGGTGTCGCCGAGCGGCGCCTCCACCAGGCGATCGGGGAGCGGGGTCGGGTCGAACGGCACCCACCCGAGCCCTTCGAAGGGCACCTCCACCCAGGCGTGCGCGTGCGACTGGCGGACGATGAATTCCTGGGTGGGCCCGTCGAACTCGTCGGTCAGGTAGCCGCCCGCCATCCGGCAGGGAATCCCGGCGGCGCGCAGCAGCAACGCCATCGAGGTCGCGAAGTGCACGCAGAAGCCGGTCTGGTCCTGGAACAGGAAATGGCCGACCGGGTCGGCGCCCTCCGGCAGAGCGGGCGCGATCAGCGAGTAGGCGTACCGGCCGCCGTCGCGCAGGTGATCGCGCACCGCGAGGATCCGGTCGAGTTCGCGGGTGCGGCCGGCGGTCAGCTCCTCGGCCAGCCGTCGCAGCGGCCCGGCGTCGCCGGGGACCGAGAGCCAGACGCGATCGTCCGCGGTGCGCCGGACGCGCGCCGCTGCGACGGCTTGATTCTCCTGCAAGATTGCCGTGAATCGGTACGACACGGTCCGGCTCGGGGGCAGCGGGAAGAAATAGCCCTCTTCGCCGTCGCCGTAGAGCCAGCCCTGCGCGATTGCCCGCGTCCCGGGGGCGACGAAGACGCAGGAGGTGCCGAGCGCCTCGAGGTTCACCCGCGCGCTCCAGGAGAGGTGGGCGGCGCCGGAGCGGGCGACCGGTGGCAGGGTGGGGTCGACCCCGAACCTGCCGTCGGGAAGGCGCACGACCCCGTCGGCGGCGCCGTCGTCCTTGTCGTCGAGCGTGTGCCTGCCGGCGCGGCGGTGCCAGCCGCCGTCGCGGTACTCGTTGAACCAGAGCCCGCGCAGGCGCAGGTGGGGCAGGACGTCGCGCAAGGAGCGCGCGGTGCCGACCAGTGCGAATTCGCCGACGCGCATGGCGACGCGCTTGTCGGCGATCAGCTCGCGCAGCGCGGCGTCAAACGCCATTCCCTCGCTGAAGCCGATCCGGGCGATCCCCCCCGCGTCGCCCCCGGTCTCGCGCGGCGCCTTCCCCTTCGGGCCACCGTCGCCGCCGGATTCGCGCCCGAACCACGAGGCGGGCAGCACCGGGCGGGGCAGGAGCAGGAAGAGGGCGAGCGCGACGGCGGAGACCGCGGCGAAGGCGCGCGCGTCGAGGGCGAGGAAGCGCGGCTGCTCGGGCACCTCGCCGACGCGCCGGTCGGCGATGCCGAGCGTGCGCACGACCAGGAACAGGTACACGAAGAGCAAGGGCACGGTCGCCGCCGGCCGGGCGACGAACGCGGCGAGCACGACGTGGACCAGGGAAAGGCAGGCCAGCGCGCGCAGCAGCATTGACTCCCGGCCGCGGCTGAGGAGGAGGACGGCCTCGAGCCAGACGACCACGGCGCCGAAGAAATGGACCAGGCCGGGGGCGAGCGCCGCGGCGGAGCCGAAGCCGAGGCCGAGCGCGGCGATCGGCACGGCGACGCGCACGTGAGTGCGGGACCAGTCGAGCGGAGGCTGCGCGCCGCGCCGGGCCTGGACCAGGCGCCACGCGCCGGCCAGAAAAAGGATGCCGAAGAACGGGGCGTTGCGCGGGTCCGCGAGCAGGAGGAGGAAGTAACCCTCCAGGACCAGGGCGGTGCAGGTGCCGAATCCCTGGAGGTCGCCGTGCGGGACGCGGACGCGGGGCGCGGGTTCGGGGCGGGTCATGGGCGGACTCCGGCGCGGGACTCCCGCCGCGGGAGCCTTCTCCCGGGCTGCGGGGGCCTTGGCGGAGGGTACCACAGCGGACGCGCGGGTTCAACCGAGGCGCTGCTACCCTGCTACCCTGCTACTGCTGCTACGCTGCAACCACCCACACCACCGCGAATCACCGTGATCCGCCAAGGGGCGGCATCGACCTGGCCGCGGATCGGGTCGCCGACCGTGCCGCCGCAGGGGGAGAGGTCGGCGGTCCAGAGCGGGGCAGCCTGTGCGCCTCTCGAGCGGGTTCAGGAGCGAAGCGGTTCGTCGATGCCCGCATCCCGCACGGCCTCCCGCTGGATCAAGTTCGCTGCGCCTCCGGGCGGGTTTCGCCGGCACCCAGCCCGCCGACTGGCCGGCGCGTCCCGAACGGATGCACGGCGATCCGTAAGCCTAAAGGTTACATCGTGTTGCGTTCGACTCGTCAGACCTGCGTCCGGGTTCCTTCGGTGCTGATCGGATCACCATCGGTGGTCATCCGATGATGAACCGTGGTGCTCGGATGACCATCGGTGGTCATCCGATGATGAACCGTGGTGCTCGGATCACCATCGGTGGTCATCCGATGATGAACCGTGGTGCTCGGATGACCATCGGTGGTCACCCGATGATGAACCGTGGTCATCGGATGTCGATGGTGGGTCATCGGATCATCCCCCGTGTTCATCGCAATACGATCGTCGGTCCCCGGATGTCCGACGATGTGCTTCCCCTCTCGCTGCTAGCCGCCCTTGGCCTTCCTGCGGGCCCTCTTCTTGAAGCCCGCGCCCATCTCTGCGAGGGCGCCGTCGAGCCCCGCCACGCCCTTGCCGGCAGGCCTTGAAGATCTCGTACATGCGGAACGCGGTCGCGATCGCCTCTCCGCCTGCCACCATGCGAGTATCGCCCCCGCCTTCGGCAAGCTCGGCCAGAAACGGCAAGAACTTGTCGATCGACTCCAGGAGGCTGACGTCCAGGATGAACTCGGGGGCGTCGATGTACGCCGGGACCAGCTCGGGATGAGCCAAGACCATGTTGCGTACGTTCTGGACGAAGCTCACGCGCTTCGGCCCCAGCTTGAGCATGCCTTTGCGCTCCTCCGCGTTCAACACCAGGAGGAACGGAAGCAGCGCCTTGACGCCCTTGAGGGCGGCGATGATCTTGTCGATGTCGGCGCCCGTCATCGCGACGGAGACTCTGCCCTTGGCCATGAAGCTACTCCTGATCGGGGATGTCGGTCAGAACTGGATCGTCGTGGAAAGCATGGCGCGGTGGTCTTCGTACTCCCCCACGTCGTCGTTGGACCACTTCTCGCTGTAGGTGTAGGTCGCGTTCGCGGGCAGCCAGGGCAGAATCCTGTACGTCGCGGATAGGCCTCCCGTGAAGACCTCCTTGCGATCCTGGGTCACGTCCTCATCGGCCTCCCGGCGAAGCTCGAAAGCGGTCTGCGCGGAAACGTCGAACCGGTCGCCGAAAGTGCGGGTGTAGCGGAGCTGCGCGCGATCGACCGTCTGGAAGTTCGTCTGCACCGACTCCTCGACGCCATGGCTGTACGCCGCGATCAGTTGATCGGCGTCGGTCGGCTTCCAACGGAGAGTGACCCGGGCCACCCACGAGTTGTAGTCGTCCTCGAGGACCAGGCCGCCGGAATCGGGATCGAAGTCGTGGCTGCGCCAGCCGGCTTCGACGATGAAGTCGAAGGGAGCGAGCGGATGGCCCTGGACGCCGAGCGTGGCCTCCGCCAGGTCGTAGTCGTTCTTGACCCGCAGCTCGAAATCGGTGTGGCCTCCCATTCCCTGGGCGAAAACGGCCCAGTCGTCGCTGAACGCATACTTCACGCGCAGGAGGCCCTGGTTCTTGCGGTAGTCGTTGAAGGAGAAGTCGTGGTCCGTGAATTCGAAGCGCTGGTGAAGGTACTGGGCAAACACGTCCCAGCGATCCTGCCGGAACCGGACGAAAGGCGTCTCGCTGGACCGGATGACCTGCAGGCGCTGAGTGAACGTCACGAGGTCGATGGGATCGCTGGTCTCGGTGAAGGCCACGCCGCTGCCGAAGGAAATCGGCTTCCACTCGAGCTCGAGGGTGGCGTCCCCGTAGTACTCCCAGTCGTCGAGCTCGGTGCTCCTCGCGAACTCCTTCCGCATGCCGGCCATTGCGGCGGTAGAACCCACGTCCCCTCCCCCCCTATCTCGATGACGATCGCGCGATGGCTCAGGGACAACCCAGATGGTCCGCCGGATCTGCCGCCGCGTCATGAATGAGCGTGTGAATGCGCTCGCACTCCCCACGGAATTGGACATGGAGGGGATCCGTGGAGGTCGGGGGCAGGCCCGAGCGCCCATGAAAGTTGCTGTGGATCAGCGTGAGGCTATCGTGGGCGCCCTCATGCTCGTCGGGGGCGTTGTGGAACGTGTCGTGGAGCGTGTCCAGCTGGTTGTGGAGGGAGACGTGGCCTACGCCCTGGTCGTGTCCCGTGAGGTGGGCCCCCACGAGAAGCGCGTCGAAGAAGTCGCCCGGGTCGGGATAGCTGCCCGTGTTGAGCGCTATTTGCAGGCGGTCGAAGAGGGAATTGATTTCGAGGGCGCCGTACTCGATGAATCGGGGTGGACCTGCGCTGGTGTGAGGATCGCCGAGGAGGGCGAAATCCAGGCTGAGGGATCGCAACTCGTCGACCTCCCGCTGGAGGGCGGCGGCCGATCGGCCGGCGTTCAGGTCGGCGATGAGCGCAGAAAGCTCGGTATGCTCCACCGCATGGTCGGCGTCGTTCCAGGGGAAGCCCAGGGACTCCACGATCCAGTGGTCGACGATGTGGCCGCCGACGACGCCCGCCTCGAGCAAGATGTCGAGGTTCGTCTTGGCGCGGATGACGCCGGGGAGGGTGGATTGGTAGTCGGATATTGGCGTCCCGGAGGTCGGCTGCTCATCCCAGGAGCCGCCGAAGCCTTTTCCGCCGAAGGAGCCGCCGCCGAATAGGGGCCCAGCCTCGGCCTCTGCAATGAGGCGCTCCATCTCCGCCGCAATCTTCTCGATATCTTTTTGCGCGACGATGACCCCGTACTGTTCGCCGAGCCATAGCAGCAGACCGATGAGTCCGCTTTCGGGGCCTGAATCGGGCCTGAATCGGAAAATGATGGACCGGGACCCAACCGGAATAGGGCGTTGAGGTAATCCTGTTAGGTTCCGTCCAGTGTCCCAAGACCTCCTGTGTGTCGCGCAACTCGCGTGTGCGAACTCCCGGATCGACGGCCCGGCGCTGCGGGACGACGCGCGCGGGCACGGGCACGCGCTGGTCTGGACCACCGACCACGAGGCGCGGAGGACGCAGAGATGGAGTTGAATGAGATCACGCAGACCGTGATTGGCGCAGCGATCAAGGACCTACTCGTTCCCCCACGTGGGGCGCATGTCCCGCTCGCGTTCGACTTCGGCACTCGCCCTCTTCCACCAACGCGAGACTTCCTCCTTGACCCTCTGATCGCTGAGTCGGTCTACGACCCCTGCCAGGAGCGACTCGGAAAGTCCGTGCTCCTTCACGAGGCACACGAAGTCCGCCTCGTCCTTCGCCCGACCCGATTTCGCCTTCAGGGTGAGCAGGTCGAGGAGGCCGACCACGGCCAGGACGGACCGGTGGATCTTGTCCACGGTCCGCGGCGACGGAAAGCGCTCGGACCTGCCGGGGTCCGTCAACTCTCCCTCGACACAGATGTCGAGGCCGATGCCGGTGTCTACGTGTCTCCAACGATCGAGCTTCAATCTGCGGAACTTCCCGCTGGCTTCGATGGCGCGCAAGAAGGGCACTGCGTCGTCGCGCGCCACCAGAAGGTCCACATCGGCGGTCTGCCGAGCGTAGCCGTTGAGAATCACGGCGATCCCCCCGATTACCACCGGCGGTGTTCCGAGTCCTCTGACTGCCTCCGCGAGGTCGCGGATGACCTGCGCCTTCGGATCCGTGTCGGCGACGCCATACTCGCCGGGATTCAGTAGCGACAAGAGCCCCTCCATCGCGTTCAGCAACTCTCGATCGATCCTCATGTGATTTGTCCCTCGTCTCCCAGCATAGCCGCGCCGATAACCCGACACAAGGAGAGACTCTTGCGGGGAATCAGGCTCGGTTCCGTCGGATGCTCGGTCGGGTCAGGCGGGAGAAAGGCGGGGTGTCTCTGTCCGCATATCGCAAGTCCCGCGATGTTTGAGCCGCGTCGGGGCCGCCCCGCCCCCGGCACCCGATGCTCCACGGCGGGCGCCGATGTCGCGCGACAGGGCAAGGAGACCACACAATCATCGAGAAGGAGGTCGACGCGATGGGCACCCCCTCGCAGGCGGGCGATTCGCGTCGACCGTGACGCTCTGCGCCTCTCCCAGGTTGTACGCTCGGCTCCGCGCCGCCGACGGCGACGGCAAACGCTCCACAAACGACCGATGCCGAACCCTCGACATCGCTCGTGGCTCGGCGCTCGAGTGCGCCGCGGCCTTGGATGTCCTCGTCGGCCGGACTACGACACCGAGCGCGATGCCGGTCCCGAGGGCGGTTTCGAGCGCGAGCACGCCGCCATCGCGTGTTGCCGATGTGCAACTACACCCTCGTCCCGGCATCGACGAGCAAGCCGAAAATGTGAGTTTATTGTTGCGCGGGCCCTTACTACTCCGGGTTGGTCAAATTCTCGACGGGGAACAGGTCTACGGCATTTGTTCTACCGTGTTCCCGGCAAGGTCCAACCTACATCGGGGGTGACCGACCATGCGATTGCCGTCGTTTCTGGTCCTGCTCGTGTGCTTCGTGCCGTCCTCGCTCCTGGCGGCAGAGCCGCCGCTCGCTGGGGCGGCCGCGGAGCTCTACCGGAAGGCGCGCGCCGGGCATTGGTTCACGGATGCGGAGAAGTTGCGCCCGGACCTGCTGCCCACCTCGGATGGAAAGAGCTTCCTGGTGGTGTGGAAAGCCTCCCAGGAGCCGAAGCACTGGATCGTCTCTCTGCACGGCTCAGAAGGCTTTGCCACCGACGATCTCGCGGTCTGGCATCCGCACCTGAAAAACCGTGACGTGGGCGTGCTGTGCGTGCAGTGGTGGCTCGGTTCGGGGGATGCGCGGGACGCGTACTACTCGCCGGAAACCGTGTACCGTGAAATCGATCTGGCGCTGCAGAAACTCGCGGTGAAACCGGGCACGGTGCTGTTCCACGGCTTCAGCCGCGGTTCGGCGAACTCGTACGCCGTGGCGGCGCTTGACGCGGGGCGCGGCAAGCACTACTTCGACCTGGCCGTGGCGAGTTCCGGTGGGGTCAGTCTTGACTACCCGCCGACCCGGGCGATTCTCGATGGTTCCTACGGGGATCATCCGCTCCAGCACACCCGCTGGGTCACCGCCGCCGGCGGCCGCGAACGGTTCCCGGAGCGTGACGGCATACCCGCCATGAAGCGCACGGCGGCCTGGTTGAAGGAACAGGGCGCGACCGTGCTCTTGAGCATCGAAGATCCGAGCCAAGGTCACGGGGCCCTGGTGCTCAATCCCATGAACATGAAACAAGTGCTGGATCTGTTTCTCGGTGAGTCGCGTTGATGGGGGGCGGGCGATCCGGTGGTGCGAGGTCGCACCGCCGTAGGGCCGGTAACGACACGATGAAGCGCCCGCGCGGCCTCCTTTCCCTTGCCGCACGCGCGCGCCCGGGCCTAGAATCGCAACCGCCATGGCCCGCGAAATCAAGCACACCGTCTGCAACCGCGACTGCCCCGACGCCTGCGGCCTCGTCGCCACCATCGAGGACGGACGCGTCGTCAAGCTCGCCGGCGATCCCGAGCACCCCGTCACGCGTGGCTTCATCTGCTACCGCACCGGCCGCTTCCCCGAGCGGCAGCACGACCCGAACCGCATCCTCCGCCCGCAACTCCGCCGCCGCGGCCGCTTCGAGCCGGTGTCGTGGGACGAGGCGCTCGCGTTCGTCGCCTCCGCGCTCCTCCGCATCCGCACGGAGTCCGGGCCCGCCGCAATCCTCCACTACCGCTCCGGCGGCACGCTGGGCATGATGGGCGCGGTGGTCGAACGCTTCTTCGAGCTGTTCGGTCCGGTCTCGGTCAAGCGCGGGGACATCTGTTCGGGCGCGGGGGACGCGGCGCAGGCAACCGACTTCGGCGAAGAGGATTCGCACGACCTCTTCGATCTCCGCAATTCGCGAGCCATCCTCCTCTGGGGGAAGAACGCGGCCGTCTCCAACATCCACCTCCTGCCGGTGCTCCGCGAAGCCAAGGCCAAGGGCGCGCGCGTCCTCTTGATCGATCCCGTGGTGCAGAAGACCGTGGGCCACGCCGACGCGTTGATCCGGCCCCGTCCGGGCGGGGACTTCCACCTGGCGATGGCCGCCGCGCGCTTGCTGTTCGACCGCGGCGCCGTCGATCCCGCCGCCGCGGAGTACTGCGACGGCTTCCCCGAGTTCCGCGCGCTCGTCCACCGCCACGACGCGGCCGCCTGGGCGCGGGGGGCGGGGGTGTCCGAAGCCGAGGCCGCGCTCGTCGCCGGCGCCCTCGCCGACCGGCCCTGCTCGATCCAGGTCGGCTGGGGCATGGGCCGGCGCGCGAACGGCTCTGCCATCGTCCGTGCCCTCGACGCCCTCGGTGCGATCAGCGGCAACCTCGGCATCCCCGGCGGCGGCGTCTCCTTCTACTTCAAGCGCCGCGGCGCCTTCGACCTTGGCTTCCTCGAGCAGCGCCGCGCGCGCACTCTGTGCGAGCCGCTCCTCGGCCGCGAGATCCTCGAGGCGCGCGACCCCGCGATTCGCGCGGTGTGGATCCAGGCCGGCAATCCGGTCGCCCAGCTGCCCGAATCCGCGGTCGTCGCGCGCGCGCTCGAGACCCGCGAACTGGTCGTGGTCGTCGACTCCCACTGGACCGACACCGCGCGCCGCGCGCACGTCGTCCTGCCCACCGTCACCATGCTCGAGAGCGACGACCTGCTCGGCGCCTACGGCCATCACTGGATCGGCACCGCCGTGCCGGTCGTGCCGCCGCCCGAGGAAGTCCTCTCCGACCTCGAGATCGCCCAGCGCCTCGCCGCCGTCCTCGATGCGCAGGCAGGCCCCGGCACGGCGCCCATCGCCCCGCGGATCGCCGGCTCGGCGCGGGACTGGAAACGCCGCATGCTCGCCCGCGTCGAGCCGCACGGCGTCACCCTCGAAGCCCTCGACCGCCGCCCGGTGCGCAATCCGCTCGCGCCGACCGTCCTCTTCGCCGATCGCCGGTTCCCGACCGGCACCGGGCGGATGAATCTGGTGCGCGACCTGCCGTCCGAGCCGCCCGAGGAGCCCGGCTTCCCGCTCTGGCTCTTCTCCAACTCGACCGAGCGCGCGCAGAGCTCGCAGTGGGCGGGACCGGAGCCCGAAGTCCTCCCCGCCCTCTGCCACCCCGACGCGGCGCCCGGGTTCGCCGACGGCGGGCTCGCGTGGCTCGAGAGCGCGATCGGACGCATGCGCGTGCGGCTCCGCTTCGACGCACGCCAGCGCCCGGACCTGGTGGTGGTGCCAAAGGGCGGGTCGTTCGACCGCGGGACGTGCGCCAACGCGCTGGTACGGGCGCGCCTCACGGACGCGGGCGAGGGCGCGGCCTATCTCGACTGCCGGGTGCGGCTGGTGCGGATCGCTCTCGAAGACGGGGAGGTCGCCGGGGAGACCGCTCGCTGACTCCGGCCCCCGCGCCCCCGGACGAGCCCACGGGGTAGCGTACGCCGCGCGGGCTCGTCGCCGCCGATTTCCGCAAAGGCGCAGCTGCCTCGACGTCATGCACCCATCCCGGCAAGCGCAACGTGATGCCCGTCGCGGGCGGCATCCCGTTCCTCGGCTTCCGCGTCTTTCCGCACCACCGGCGCCTGCGCACGACGGGCAAGGTCCGCCCACTCCGCCGGCTGCGGGCGCTGGCGCGGGCCTTCGCGCAGGGCCACGTGAGCGCCCGGCAAGTGCGCGCGAGCGTCATGGCCCTGCGCGGCCACGCCCTCGCCGGGGACACGTATCATTGGCGGACCTCGCTGGTCCGCAAGGTGAGCTTCCGCCGCTCGGGATGAGCGGCACGGGTTCGGGACCGGAAGCGCGCTCTGCCGTCTCGCCTATCGCAACGACAACGATCCCAGGAACGTGAACGACAACGACGGCGTTCGGCTCCTCGCGCGCAAGACCGGCAAGCCGCGAGGACCGCCCAGGCGGGCGGTCCGGGAGCGGCGCGACAGAAGAGGCCCGCTGGAGCCGGGGTTCCCACGGGCGCCCCGGGCATGCGGATCGGCGGAGTCCACCGGGTGCGCGGGAGCGTCCGCTCCGGCGCCCGGTCCCGTCTCCGGCGTTCCGCGCGAGCGGGGCGCGTAAAAGGGGAGCGCCCGGCGCGGGACGCGATCCCGCCCGGGCCAGCCGCGGCGGGCGGGCCTCCGTACGGGGGCCGGCTTGCCGGCGGGCGAGGGGCGGGGCCCCCAATGGGGAGAGGGGTGAGGGATGGCTACGACATCTCCAGCGCGGTCACCCGCGTCTCGAGCTCGGCGATGCGCACGTCGTGCACGATGAGTTTGTCGTGGGAGCCCTTGTACAGGCTGACCATCTCGTCCATGGCGGTCAAGACCTCCCCGAATTTCTTCTGCATGATTGCGGAGAGATCCAGTAGGTCTCGCTTCACCAGCGACAGGTCGGCCCTGAGCCCGGCCACGTCGGTCTTGAGCCCGGCCACGTCGGTCTTGAGCCCGGCCACGTCGGTCTTGAGCCCGGCCACGTCCTGGACCAGAGGTGCGAATTGGGTCTTCACGAACCGGTCGAATTCGCTCTTGAGCAAGGGCCGGTCTTTCCGCTTCTTGCGGGGGCGGACAGCCATAGGACCTCCTCGAACTGAAACACGCGATTCGATCCTTCTACCAGCCCCGGCGGGCCGGGTCAAGCGCCGACGTCCCCCAGTCCCCCGGTCCGCGGAATCGTCGATCCTCGGTGCGCTGCCCCGCGACATGCTCATTCCGGCCCCGAGCGCACCCGCTGAAATCCCCGCTCGCTTCGCTCGCGGCTTCGATCGACCCTCGGGCGCGAATCTACGCTGGTACACCGTCGGCGGATTGACGCGGCCCCGGAGTGCGGTAGAATCTCGGCGGGCGTTTCGTCCCGCCTGCGATTGCGAAGGCTACGCCGCGCCGCGAACCACGGGACCCCCCGATGCGCAGGTCGGGAAGCCGCTCGGAGAGCTCATGGCCCAGCTTCCTCCGGTGCTCGACGCGCGCTACCAGATCCTCGGACCGCTCGGCCACGGCGGGATGGGGACGGTGTTCCGGGCGCTCGACCGCGAGCACGGCCGGACGGTCGCGTTGAAGACGGTCGACTCCACCGATCTGGGGGACTGGTTCCTCGACGCGCTGCGCCACGAATTCCGCGTGCTGTCCGCCTTGCGCCATCCCAACGTGGTCGAGGTCTACGATTTCGGTGTCGTCCGGCCGGAGGGCGCGGAGCCCGCGCAGGGCTACTTCACCGAGGAACTGCTCGAGGGGCGCGAATTCGCCGCGGCGTTCCGCGACCGGCCGCCGGAGGAATGGCTGGCGGCGACGATCCAGGTCTGCCGCGCGCTCGAGTTCCTGCACTCCCGCGGCTACGTCCACGGCGACATCAAGCCCTCGAACATCCTGGTGCTGCCGGGCGGCCAGGTCAAGCTGGTCGACCTCGGCCTGGCCTCCGAGATCCGCGCGCGGGGGAGCGGCGAGATCCGCGGGACGCCGGCCTATCTCGCGCCCGAGTGCTTCCGCGGTGGGACGGTGGACGGCCGCGCGGACCTGTACGCGCTCGGGGTGATGCTCTACGAGCAGGCGACCGGGCGGCCGCCGTTCCGCGCGGGGTCGCCGCGGGGCTGGATGAAGTGCCACTGCACCGACCCGGCGCCGCCCTTTCCGCCGGGAGGTTCGACCCCGCCCTTCGTCGAGCACCTGGTCTTCCGCCTGCTCGAAAAGGATCCGCGGGCGCGTTTCTTCCGCGCCAACGACGTGCTCGAGGCGATCAATCGCGGGCTCGGTGTGCGCCACCCGGCCGAGACCGCCGCCACGCTCGAGGGGCGGATCTACTCGGTCGACTGGGTGGGCCGGCGCGAGGTGCTCACCCGCCTGGTGGAGACGCTCCTGCGCGTGGTCGCGCCGCGCACCGGTCCGCAGCCGGCGGAGCTCCTGCTGATCGAAGGCGAGCCCGGGATGGGAAAAAGCCGCTGCCTGCGCGAGCTCGCCTGGCGGGCTCAGCTCGAAGGCGTGACCGCGTTGCGGATCGGCTTCCGCGGGGTCGGGCACGCCGCGGAGCAGCAGCCGCTGCGGCGGGTGTGCGGGCTGCTGGCGCGCGGCCTGCCTGCGGATGCGGCGCGGCGGCCGGCCTGGGTGCAGGGATACGAGGCCTTCCTGGAATCGCTGGAGCGGCCCGCGCCCGGGGAGGGGGCGGACCCCGACAAGGCGCGGCCGTTCATGGCCGGGCTGGTCGCGCGGGCCGCCGCGGAGGTCCCGCTGGTCCTGCTGCTCGACGACGTCGACCTCGCTCCCGAGGCGGCGCTGAAGGACCTGATCGCGCTCGCGCGCGCCGCCGGGGCCCAGGCGGGCGACGGACCGTGCCGGCTGCTCTTGTGCGCCGCGTCGGGCGGGGCGGGCCCGGAGGTCCCGGACGCCGGAGCGCCCGCGCAGCGACTGCTCGCGTCGCTGCGAGCGCTGCCCGGGATCGAGTCGTTGGTGCTGCCGCCGCTGACGCAGGCGGAGAGCGAGCAGCTCGGCGCCGGGGTGCTCGGGCTCGAGGGGGTGCCCGCCGAGTTCGCGGCCTGGCTTCACCGAGCCAGCGGCGGGGTGCCCTTCTGGGCCGAGGAGACGCTGCGCACGGAGGTGACGCGCGGGCGACTGAGCGTCGGCGAGCGGATCGAGCGCTGGGCATCTCCTCCCGAGCCGGAGCGGAGCGAGCGCGGCGAGGCGTCGCGCGCGCTCTCCCTGCTCGACGACGTGGCGCGGGCCTTCTCGCCCGAGGAAGCGAAGGTGGCGGAGGCGCTGGCGGTGCTCGGGCGGCCCGGGTCGCGCTCGCTGCTGCAGGCGGTGGCCGGTTTGGCGGTCGGGCCTCTGCGCGCGGCCGCCGAGCGGATGACCGCGCACGGGCATCTGCGGCTCGAAGGGGAGGAGGGCGCAGGGGACGCGCTCTGGTTCGCGCGCGGGGCGCTCGCGCGGCGGCTTTACGGCAGGATCGAGCCCGGGCGGCGCGCGGAGCTGCACCGGCGGGCGGCGGCTGCGGGCGAGCACGGGCCGCACCCGTGGCCGCAACGGGAGCGGGCGGTGCATCTCGCACTCGGCGGCGCACGCGATCGCGAGACGTCGTTCTGGCTGGAAGCCGCGGTCGAGGCGCGCGGCGCGGGGGACGTGACGGGGGCGGAGACGATCCTGGTCCACCTGCTGTCGCTGGCCGAACGGCCTGACCGCGTGCAGGCGTATCGGCCGCTCGCGGGCCTCAGGATCGCGCAGTCGCGCATCGACGAGGCGGACGCGCTCGGCCGCGAGATGGTCGAGCGCGCGGCCGCGCTTGCGGGGGAAGCCGGCGAGCTCCTGCACGCGCAGGGGCTCGAGGTGGGTGCTTCCTGCCGGGCGCGCCGCGGCGACATCGCGGGAGCATGTGCGGTCTATGCCGAAGCCTACGCCCTGCTGACCCACCTGGCCGCGGCCGGGCACGAGCCGGCGCGGCCGGCGCTGGCGCGCGTGGCGCCGTATTTCGCCGCCGCCTGCGCGGAGACCGGCAAAGCCGACCAGGCGCAGCAGTTGATCGTCACCCATTTGGCCCAGGACCCGCCGCCGGAGACGCGTGCGCAATTCGCCTACATCCGCTCGCTCCTGCTGCGCAAGGCGGGCGACGATCCCGGAGCCGAGTCGCACATGCGCGAGGGGGTGGCGATCGCGGAGCGGATCGCCGACCCGCTGGCGCGGGAAGCCACGCTGGCGGCGATGCGGTTCGGGCTGGCGAGCGTGCTGCGCGCCCGCGGCGCCAACGACGAGGCGCTGGAGACGCTGAATGCCGCGCAGGATGCCTTCCACCGGGTCGGGCAGACCATCTCCGAAATCACCGTACAGCGCGAGGCGGCGCGCCTCCTGCTCTCGCGCGGGCAGGCGCGCGCCGCGCTCGAGCGGGCCCGGCGCGCGCTGCGCCTGGCCGAGCAGGTGGCCAACCCGCACTCGATCGCGGCCTGCCTGGTGCTGCGGGCCGACGCGCGGAGCGCGCTGGGGGAGTGGACCGAGGCGGAGGACGACCTCGGCGCCGCGATCCGGATCTCCGACGGCTCGGCCGACCGCCACCAGGGCGGCGAGGCCCGGCTCGAGCGGGGCTGGCTGCGCGTGCGGATGACGCGCTGGTCCGAGGCGATCGCGGATCTGGAGGAAGGGGCGCGGCTCGCCGAAGGGATCGGCAACGCGCCCGGCCGGGACCAGTGCCGGGCGCACGAGGCGCGCGCATGGGCCGGCCTGGGTGCGTACGCGCGCGCCCGGGAGCGGCTCGCCGAGGCGCGCGGCGGCGCCCCGGCCCGGGTCGCGCTGGTCGAGGCGGCGATCGCGCTCGACGAGGGGGACGCGGCGCGCGCGGTCGAATGCGTGGCGGAGGCCCGCCGGGCCGGCGCGGGCAGCGACCGGCGCTGGGAGCTCGAACTCGGGTTGAACGAGACGCGCGCGCTGCTCACGGCTGGCCGGGCGCCCGAGGCGCGGCGGGCGCTCGATGCCGTGCGGGCGCGGGCGGGGGAGCTGGATCTCGGCATCCACGGCTCGATCATCGAGCTGGAAGCGCAGCTCCAGGCCCGCTCGCACCGGGCCACCGCGTCGCTCGCGGTCTGGCAGGAGGCGGCGAACTTCTGGGAGCGCCGGCGCGCGCCGCTGCGCCTGGCCGCCGCCTTCGGCGAAGCCTGCGTCCAGGCCCTGGCGCTCGGCGACCGGGCGCTCGCGCGGGCCTACGCCGAGCGCGCCCTCGCGCTCTGGCAGGAGGAGGAAGCCAAGGCCGCAGAGCCGGCGCGCGAGGGCTTCCGCGCGCTCCCCGCCTACGCGCGCGCGCGCGAGCGCCTCGCCGAGACCGGCTCCCGGGTCGACCCGGAGATCCCCGAGCCGACCTCGGGGACCATCGAGGACAAAACCGTCGTCCTCGAGGTCGAGGAGGAGGAGGCGACGCCCGAGCCGGCCGTCATCGAGCCGGAGGAGGACCACGAGAAGGACCTCTTGCGAGCGGTGATCCGGATCCAGCGCGAGCGATCACCCGAAGGGCTGAGGAAGCGGCTGCTCGACCGCTCCGTGGTCGCCTTCCGCGCACGGCGCGGGCTGCTGTTCCTGGAAGCGCGATTCCTCCCCGGGATCGGCCGCCCCGCGCTGGCGGTCGCGGGGATGCGCTTCGTCCTGGCCGAAGGGGAGCCCGGCTCCGCGGTCGACGCCGTCGCCGCCGCGGTTGCGGTTCCCGCCTCCGAGCGGCGGATCGCCGCGGGCGACCTGGTCTTCGTCGGCTCCGGAGACGGCCCCGCGGAGGCCGTGGTGGTGCCCCTGCTCGGCAGCTCCGGCCGGCCGCTCGGCCTTCTCTGCCTGGACTGGACCCGGCCGGGGGAGATCGCGGAGCCGGTAAACGTCGAGATGGTACCTTTCTTTGCGACCCACGCGGCAGCGGCGCTCGAATCGACCCTGCGCGGGGCCGAGCTCGAGCACGATCCCGCGACCGGGCTGCTCACGACTCCCGCCTGTCGTCTGAGGCTGCGCGACGCGCTCGACCGGGCGCGCAAGGGGGGATGGCCGGTGTCCGTGCTGCTCGCGCAAGTCGACGGGCTCGACCGGGTGCGCGCGCGCTCGGGTCTGGCGTCCGGCGACCGCTGGTTGCGGGCCATTGCCGAGGCGCTGCGAGCCCGCGCGATCGAGACCGGCAGGGACGCCTGGGCGGGGCGGGGCGAGGGGGACGCTTTCATGGTGGTGCTCCCGCGCGTGGATCCATCGGCGGGCGCCACCTGGGGCCGCGAGGCGCTCGCGCTCTTCGCTCGCGGATCGCGCGAGGGACTGCCCGAGGGCCCGCCGCCCGAGGTGAGCCTCGCCCTGGCCTGCTTCCCGGCCGACGGCGACACTCCGGAAGCCCTCTGGTTCGCCGCCCGACGGCGCGTGTGAGGGGAATTGACGCGTTTCGGTGACCGGGGGTATCATCCGCGCGACGAACGACGGCCCCCGGTCGAGGCGGAGCGTGGACAGCGGCGTCCTTTCGCAGCTTGTGGCCCTCAAGCGCAACATCGAAGCCATCATCCTCGGCAAGTCCGACGTCATCGACTGCCTGCTCGCGGCCCTTCTCGCGCGCGGCCACGTGCTGATCGAGGACGTGCCCGGCGTCGGCAAGACCACGCTCGCGCGCACCCTCGCCCGCTCGATCGACTGCCGCTTCAAGCGCATCCAGTTCACCCCCGACCTGCTTCCTTCCGACATCACCGGGCTGTCCGTGTTCGACTCGGAGAAGCACGAGTTCCAGTTCAAGCCGGGGCCCGTCTTCACCAACATCCTGCTCGCCGACGAGATCAACCGCAGCACGCCGCGCACGCAGAGCGCGCTGCTCGAGGCGATGAACGACCTGCAAGTGACGGTGGACGGCGTGTCCCACGCACTCGAGCCGCCTTACATGGTCATTGCGACGCAGAACCCGCTGGAATTCGCCGGCACCTATCCGCTTCCGGAGAGCCAGCTCGACCGGTTCCTGATGCGGCTGCAGATGGGCTATCCGTCGCGCGCGCAGGAGCGGACGATCCTTTCGTCGCCGCGGGGAACCGCGCAGATCGAGATGGTCACGCCGACGCTGCACGGTCGCGAGGTGCTCGAGCTCGGGAAGCAGGTGGACGGCGTGCGCGTGGACGAGACGATCTGCGAGTACATCCTCTCGCTTGCGGAAGCCACGCGCGCCGAGAGCACGCTGGTGGCCGGGGTGAGTCCGCGCGGCTCTTCGGCGCTCTATCGCGCGGCCCAGGCGCTGGCGCTGGTGCGCGGGCGCGACTTCGTGGTGCCCGACGACGTGAAGCAGCTCGTGCTTCCGGTCCTCGCCCACCGCGTCATCCCCAAGACCCGCCGGGCGGTCGGCGACGGGCGCGCGACTTCCCTGGTCGCGCTCGAGGCGGTGATGAAGAAGGTGCGCAGCCCGGGGTAGCGCGATCCAACCCCCCGATCCCAACCCCGCATTGTCGCGGGCAATGGCGTGGGAGGCTTTCCTGCATCGTCGTCATCGCGGAGATGTTGCCGGTGGGCAATCCGGATCAAGGCGTCTCCAGCACCTCCGTTTCACGCGTGACGTATTCGCGCGCCCCGTACAGCTCGTCCAGCACATCGGACTGCGCTTGGAGCGGGTCGCGTCCTCCGGAGTCGAACACGACTTCCAGCCACGGTTCCGGATCCCCCTCCTCGGCTTTGCCCTCGCGCACGGCCAGGGACACTTTTCGTTTCACCCCCGGTTCGAGGGAGGCAAGCAGGCTTGCGCGGTGCGGCGAAATGCGGGTCGGCATCCGTCGGCCGCGCCATGTCGCATGACCTGGAACGGGAATGGCCTGGCGGCCTCACCGGAAGGGTCGGTCGATCGCGATCGTGATCGGGGCGCCGACGGGCAGATTGCGCACCATCACCGAGCGATCCGCCAGCACCGCGCGCACGTGGACGCCCCAGGTCGCGGGAGGCAGGTCCGTGAGCTCGAATTCGCCGTCCACTCCCGCCGTGGTCGTGCCCTGCCACGCGGTGCCGGACGCGCTTTCGCCGATGATGAGCGCGAAGGCGCCGAAGCCCAGGTCGTCGCGAACGCGGCCGCGCAGGGTGCGGGCAGGGCGCAAGCGGAGGTCGATCGGCTCGCGGTGGTTGCCGGCTTCGAGCCACAGCCAACGCTGGATGCCCTCGTCCCTGGTCCCGTTCAGCACGCGCAATCCGGCCGGCCCCGGAGGCAGGCCTGCAAGCTGGAATCGTCCCTGCAGGTCGGTGACGGCCTGCGGAGCCTGGTCGGAGAGGACGCTGGGCCACAATCCCTCGAACCAGGCCTCCGCGGCCTCCTCCCAGCGGATCCGCGTCCCCGCCATCGGCGCGCCGGCGGAGTCGCGCAGCGTGCCCGTCACGAAGACGCCTTCCAGGGTCAACTCGATGGGCGGCTTGCGCGGCAACTCGACGATTCCCAATGCCGCGGATCGGGCGCGGCCCAACACCGGGTGGATCGCGACCAGCACCACGCATGAAGCATCGGTCGGCACGGTGGCTCGAAAGGACCCGTCGAGGTCCGTGTCGATGGCGTGGACACTGCGGGATTCGCGGTCCAACCGTCGGCCGTCGGTGGAGAAGCCGAAGACGGCGAAAACGCGGGCACCCACCGCCGGTCGCCCCGAAGCCTCGAGCACGCGTCCGCGCAATCGACACGGCCACTCCCGGCACTCGACCTCGACGTCCTCGCGGACCTCTCCCTCCTGCAGGAGCAGGATCGCCTCGCCAAGGGAGACTTCGCACTCCGGACCACCCACCATCATGTCCACGTTGCCGGCGGAAAGCCCATCCAATTGGAATCGGCCATCCGCGTCCGATGTCGTCCGACGATTCCCTACCTGCACTTCGACGTCCGGAATGGGCAGACCCGATGCTCCCAGCCGTAGTGTCCCCCGAATCCCGGCGGTCCCTTGCCGATCCTGCCCCGGTGCGTCCACGGGCGACAGCGGGATCGACTCCGGTAGAGCGGACCCCTCCGGCCACATCAGGTCGGCAAAGTAGAATCCGGCGGCCTGCCACATGAGCGTGAGGGTTCCGGGCGGCAGATCGACCATTCGGTAGGCGCCGTCGGCACCGGATCGCCCGGCGGCGACGATATCGGGCCCGGAATGCACGTCCACCCGCACATTCGCAAGCGGTTTTCCGTTCTCCTTGGACACGACATGTCCGGCGGCGGCGCGCGGCGGTTCCAGGCGGATCTCGATTACCTCGCCGCCGACGATGGTGACTTCGGCCTGCCCGCCGCCCCGGCCCCCGGTCGAGACTCGAACGAGGTAGCATCCGGGTGAGATGCCAGGCACTTGCGCCACCCCATCCGGGCCGGTGGCTCCCGAGAGATGCAGGGCTTGCCGACCATCGAAGAACGACTCTTCCGCCCCGTCGGATTCGAGGCTGGGAATCAGCAAGGCTCGCGCCCCTTCGACCGGTGCGCCCTGCGCATCGATGACATGCACCGCGCAGGACGCTCCCGGTGGCAGCGCGAACTCGATCCCGCCCGGCGGCCCGGAATCGACACGCATCGTCACGACGACTCGGACCGCGGCCCGGCCCGGCGCTTCGGCCTGGAGACCCAGGGTGCGGAGTCGCGCGGCACCCGGCAGCGTCAGCAGGAACGAGCCCTGGTCGTCGGCGACCGCCACTGCCAGGGGTTCGTCCGATGCGCACGGCCACGGCCACCGATGGCCCCATGGCGCAGGACCGACGAGGTCATATGCGTGGATCCGCGCGCCGGCCAAGGCGCGACCCTCCGGACAGGCGATCACCCGGCCGCGCAGGACGCAATCGCTGGAACCGGGTGTATCCTGAGCAGCCGTCCTCGCGAGCGCACCGGACAGGAGGGCGATCGTCACGAGGACCGCGCTGGGGATCGTGCAGAGGGACACGCCTGGCGTCTGGTGAGCCGACGCGCTGGGGCTCGGGTCGGCGGACGCGCTGATCCGGTCGGCGAGCGCGCCGGGGATTCGGCTCGCGGAGGCGCAGCGGGATCGGGCCGTGGCCATCACTCGCTCCCCAGGCAGTACACTCGCCAGGGATCTGCGCGCCGCATCTGCCCCATCTCCAGGCGGGCCAGGTCGCGAACGGCGGCGTCCGGATCGTCGCGGAACCCGCGAAACGTGCTCCATCGGGCGTCGAGGGGGAATCCGGCCACGACCGAACGCATCCTCTCCCACAAGGCAGGCCCGTCGGTCCTCACGCGCTCCAGAATCACGCGCAACGCCGCCGCGGGGTCGGCGAGCAGGACCTTCCTTGCCAGCCGGACGTATGCGGAACGCGGTTCTCCGGGCTCCTCGGGCGCAGCGGCCAGGCACACGTCGAGGGCGTAGGCGAGGGTCTCCGGACCTGGGGCAAGCCGGGCCAGCAGCAGGCTGACGGGGGTGGCGGGAACGGACAAGTGCGACGGGACCTCGGCGATCACGCGCGGCGAGTGGCGGGCCGCACGCAGTACTCCGTCGAGGGACGGTACGCGATCCAGGCTGTACGGAGGAACGCCCGCGAGGATGGTGGTGAGACGTCGTGCGATTCCGGCTGCGCCTTCGACCGGCGCCGCATCGAGGACCGCGCAGTATTCCTCCAGGCGGCGGGCCTGCGCGGCGCACCCCTGTTCGGAGTACTTGGGGTGCTTCCGGTTCTCTTCCTCTTGAATCGCCCGCAGCGCGGCGACCGCGGATGTGATCCGGTCGCGCCGGCCAGCGGCGACGCACAGGTCCGCGAAGGCCAAGGCGGCCTCCTCGTCGGGGCCATTTACACCCGGCGTCGACAGGCCGGCCCAGTACTCTTCCAGCGCCGCCTCCACGAGACCGGCTTCGACCAGGCGCGCGGCTTGCCTTCGTTCGTCGCTTTCGATCGACGTCTGGACGGCATTGCCGCAGATTTCGCCGTCCGGCATATGCGGCGACTCCGAGAATATCCGATTGCCGCTGAACTCCGGCACACGACGCGGGTTGCGGGAGCGGAAGTAGACGACGAGCTTTTCGCGCGCCGCTCCGACCGCGTCCCGGGGGTCTCCAGCGGCGGGAAGGCGGACGCCTTCCGGATCGAACTTTGCGACTTCTTCGTAGCGCTGCCGCGCCCGGTCGCCCTGCCCGCGCCGCACTTCGTCCTCGGCAAGGGCCAATTGCGCGGCAGCGGCGATCGACTCGGACGGGAATCGGCGGGTCATCCCCGTCAAATCCTCGCGCTCCGAGTCGGAGAGCACTGCCGTTCCGTCCCGCTCCAAGAGATTCTCGATCAGCGCCAACCTCGCCCAGGGAAGGAAGGGATCCTCCGGGGCGGCGGCGGCCCACTCGCGCAGGAAATCCTGCTGCGACTCCGACCGCTCGTGCCAGAACCAATGGGAGTCCGACCAGAGGACTGCGAACGAGGCCATGCCGAATTCCGGAGTCCCGGCAAAGCGGTCCTTCATCCGCCTCCACGCGGCGATCATCTCGCCGCGCTGGGCGGGTTCGTCGGCCGCCCGACCCGCCCGGAGCGCCATGGTCCAGGCCTCGGCCAAGGCGGGTGTCACCCACGGGGCAGAGACTTCGGCGAGCCGGGCGAACGCGACTGAGGCTTCCTCCGGTTCGTAGCAGTCGCGCGCACGCCGGATCCGGCGCCAGCGCAGCACTACGGGGTCGGTCGCGCGCTCCTCGGCTTCCGACTCCTGCGACAAGAGATCCATCGCCCATCCGAAGCAACGCGCGTCGGAAAAGCGCCGCGCATACGCCAGCCAGGCCCGGTGGAGGAATCTCGTGTCCCAGCCGTGCTCCTCTTTGCGCACGCGGGCGTCCAAGAGCCGCGCCGCGCGCAGCGCGCACGCGCCGAAGTCCTCGTGCGGCGCGGGCCAGTCGGGCGACTCGATAAGGGTGAGAACCTTCTCCCCTCCCTCCACCCCGCTCAGGCCGGCGAGCAACCGGCAACGGTCGAAGCGAGGGTCGTTTCCCCGCGGGTCCGCCAGGCGCATACGGATCTCGGCGGCGAGGAGGATCATCCGGACCCAGCGATCGACCGACTGGTGCAGGTCCGTGTCGAAGAACGGGAAGTGGGCGACGTAGAAGTCCGCATACGGCAGTCGATCGGCCTCCGGGGTTCCCGACTGTTCGAGGTCGCGCCATACCTCGTCGAAGGCGCGCTCCAGGATCCCGGTGCGTGGATCTCTCGCGTACTCGTGCGGTCGGGGGCATGGCCAGCACTTGGCGGACTGCGCGAAGGCGGCGATCGCCTCGGGGAATTTCCCCTCGCGCAGGAGGCGACGCCCCGCTTCCCGCGCCTCGCGCTCGGTCCATTGCGCGGGTTGGGCAACCGCGGGACCCGAGACGAGCACGAAGGCGAGGAGGAGCACCGCAGCCCGTGGACATGGCCCGATACGCATTTGGGTCTCCGCAGCGGCGGCGCACTGATCGCAGGATACCCCACACAGGATTGCATTGCCAGCACGGTCGCGGGGTGCATGACCGGTCTTGCGCGACCGTTCCCGTGGCCATGCCCGTGCACGTGCGCCGTGTTCCGTGACCGTGACCGTGACCGGTCCGCGATCGATCCGTTGGACTCTGCAATTGCGGTCATGCACCCACGCTCGCGGGCTCGCGGCGCTGGCAGTGCGGCAGTCCGGCGGTCGCGAGCGGGTTCGGGGTCGCAGAGTCCCAACTCCGCCTGCCGCGCTACTCCACCTCCCGCACCGACCACACCAGCGCGCGTCTCCAGTTGCCCCCTTCCGCGTTCCCCAGCGCGAACAGCCGCGTCTCGCCGCTGCGTACGGCCACGGTGGTGCTCACCTGCGCGCGGCTGGTGCGCGGCATCTGCACCGCGACCAATCCTACCTTCTCCTGGGCGAAGGGATCCGTGGCGTCGCTGCACGCCGCGCGCAGCTCCACCAGGAGCGAACCCGGCGCCGACGAGACCAGCGTGGGCCGGACGTCGAGCAGCCATCCGCCCACCAGGGAGCGCAGCTTGGGCTTGGGCGGCTCGGCCGTTTCGTACCCCGAGATCCAATGGCGCTGCGTCCAGTGCGCGGCATGAAAGCGCTGGGAGTTCATCCCGATCACCGACCAGGCGGCGTCGACCCGCGCCCGGCCCTCGGCCAGCGCCTGCTCGAGGATGGCGCGCGAGGCGGCGGGCAAGGGTCCGTCGCTCCCCGCGTCCAGCCCGTCGAGCGTCTCCGGCTCGACCGCGAGCACGCGCGCGTCCACCTGCACCTGGCGCGGCTTGGCCGCGCGCATTTGCTCGAGGAACTTCCGCAGCTGCGCGTGCACGCTCGGCATCTGCGTCACCACCATCGCCCCCTGCCACAACCGGATCGACACACGGTCGGCCCACTCGTCCCACGTGTTCGCGGCGATGTTCTGGCGGATCAGGTCCACCAGCGCGTCCGCGCTGGTCACCGACTCGGCGTCCGCGTCCGGGGTGAGCGCCGCAGCCGACAGATCCGCCCCCCAGTCGGGGACGCGCGCCGGCCAGTCGAGCCGGCGCCAGAGCAGGTCGCGGACGTCGTACACCTCGATGCGCGGATCCTCCACGCGGTGGGAGCGGGCGAGGAACAGGGCCTCGTTGCGGAAGACGCTGGAGAGGTCGAACATCCGCGTGACCAGCGCCAGCGCCGATTCGAGCGGAAGATCGGCGAGCTTCAGCGTCACCCGCGTGTCGGCGATGCCTTCGTCCAGCAACTGCGGGTCGAGCACCGCGTTGATCCCCCCGAACGCCGCCAGCGCCTGGATCGCCTCGGGCAACGGGGTGTCCGAGAACGTCCCGCTGTAGCGTCTGGCGAGGCCGGCGCGATAGGCGGCGGCGGCCTGCGAATCGTCGGCGCTCTCCGCCTGGAGCGCGGTGGACGTGGACAGGGGCGGCGCCGCCGACTGCACGCGCAGGAACAGGGCGCGCAGCCGGTCTTCGACGGGACCGAGGACGAAAAGGCAGGCCCCGCCGTTGGGCACCTGGACGCTGGTGCGCACCCGGCGCTCGGACTGGCGCGGACAGTCGACGCGGCCCCGGGCGAGTTCGACCGACTCCGGGTCCTGGGGCGGGTCCGCGAGCGCGGCGCGCAGGTCGACCAGCACGCGATCGCGTCCGACGACCAGAATCGGGCTGACTTCGAGGAGCGTCGCGCGCTGTTGGACCTCGACCTCGACGGAGCCGGCGGCCGCGGGATCGCGGGTGATCGCGCCGACCGGGGCGCCGTTCGAGTGGATCAGGGAGACGTGGGTACGCTGGCCGTTCATGCAGGTGAAACGCGCGGCCTCGATCACGCGCACGGAATCCCCCCGCCGGGCGAGGATGCCGGCGGCTTCGGCCGGGGAGAGCAGGGCGATGCCGCCGGCGAGCGAGGCGGCCGACGGGGCCCCGGCGAAGGCGTCTGCGGTGAAGTCGATCACCCGGGCGTCGAACGTGAGGGTGAAATGGGAAAGCACGCGCAGGGCGGCGAGCATCCGCTCCATGTGCGCGAGGACGGCCGGCGGTGCGGTCGCGATCAGGTTGGTGTCGGAGGCCACCAGCGCGTTGGGCGGCGTGTCCCAGATCCCGGGATGGATGGTGTTCTTGATCAGGTCGACCAGGTCGTCCGGCGACACCGACTGGGCCTCGGCCTCCCCTTCCGGCGGAAAATCGCGCGGCTGCCGGACGATGTCGGCCACGTCGTACAGCCGGAGCTCGGAAAGCCCCGCCGCGGCGTCGCGCGTGGTGATCAGCACCGCGCCATCGACGACCCGCCAGGCCAGCTCGCGGCCGAGCAGGAGCCACTCGAGCGCGTGGATCGCGCGCACTTTGGTGAGATGAAGGCGCACGCGATAGCCTTCGATCTGTTCGTGGGCGTGGGGGTCGATGAGCAGGTTGATCCCGGCCGCAGTGCGGAGGTGTTCGACCACCGTGGAGAACTCGGCGTCGTCGAAGCTCATGTCGACCCGGGTCTCACGCAGGCGCTCGAGGAGGTCGCGTTCTTCCTGGGCGTCGGCGGGGCGGGCCAGGGGCCAGGCGAGGCCGAGGAGGAAGAGGGTCGCAATGGCGCATGCGGGCCCGAGACGCGCGACCGGGCGAGGCCGAGGAAGATCCGGGGCTGCGCGACGGGCGTGGATGGCCGAGCGGCGACCCCGGTCCCCGGTCGCGCCGGGGGGTGGGCGGTGGAACCCGGCCGGCGGGACGGCCAGGGCATTCAGGTTCGCGGGCTCGAACATGACGGGGGTGAGGTGCATGGGTGACCTCCTCGAATCGGCGGAAGGGAAAAGCTATCGCAGGGCGCCGGAGCGCCACCACTGGGACCAGCGGTGGGATTCCTCGCCGAGGTCGACCTGGACGAGCGCGGTGAGGGCCTGGCGGACGGACGTACCGCTGCGGGTTCGGGCCACATGGGGGATCAGATAGGGGACGGCGTCGTCGGCGCCGGCGCGGGCGAGGGCGTCGGCCGCGGCCCCTCGCGACGCCGGATCGGCGAGGAACGGGACGATCTCGCGCCAGAGGGCGGTGTCGCGCTCGTCAATGGCTTGGAGGGCGCCCGGCCGGAGGTCGCGCGCACGGAGGGCGCGAACGAGCTCGCGGCGCCGGGGCGCGGGGGAAAGGGTGCCGAAAGCGTCGATGTCGTCGGCAGCCGCCGATCGCAGCAGGATCGGCACCGGCCGCAGGTCGCCGCATGCGAGCAGGGCGCGAGCCGCCGCGGGTCGGAGCGAGGCATCGTCGAGCAGCGAAGCCAGGAGATCGCGCGCGGCGGCCTCCTCGACGCGAGACGTCAGCCAGGCTGCGAGCGGGGACCTCATGGCTTGCTCGCGCAGGCCGGCGGCGATTGCGGCGCGAAGCACGCGCACCGGCACGAAGGCGATTGCCGCGCGGGCCGCGTCGGCCGTGGCGGGGTCGGCGAGCGCGAGCAGGAGGAAGCGCGCAGCGCGCGGGTCGGACGGGTCGTGCGCGGCGCGGGCGAGGGCGGCGGCGCGGAGCGCGGGGTCCTCTTCGCAAGCGCGCAGGAGGGTGGTGCGGAAGGTGTCTCCGTCGGTGGTGAGCAGCAGCTCGACCGCGACCTCGCGGGTGGCGGGAGCGCCGGCCGCGCCGACCAGGACGGGCAGGGCGACGGAGGCGGGGAAGGCCCGGCACGCGGCTCGGCAGAGGTCATCGCCGCGGGCGGCTTCGGCGAGCAGGGCGGCGATTGCGGCCGTGTCGGCGCGGCGGGCGAGGGCGGCGGCGGCGACCCGGCGCAGCGCGGGGTCGCGCAGCGCGGGGATGAGCACGGCCTCCGCGAGCGCGCCGCGCGCGGCCAGAGCTTCGAAGGCGGTGGTGCGGAGCGCCGGTCGCGCGAGCGCGGCGCGGAGTGCGGGCACGGACCGGGCGGAGCCGTCGCGTGCGAGCTTCTCGATGGCGCG
>Ga0209514_10002151_pt1 | contig 31337 bp, 29 predicted proteins | sample Subgrocontami58m_FD_187452 | JGI IMG/M metagenome (GOLD analysis project Ga0209514, IMG submission 187452) | Subsurface groundwater microbial communities from S. Glens Falls, New York, USA - GMW37 contaminated, 5.8 m (SPAdes) (version 3) | ecosystem: Environmental > Aquatic > Deep subsurface >...
GATTCCCCCTGCCCTTCGATGCCTGGATGCGCCGTGAGCTGCGTCCATTTCTCGACGAAACCTTTTCGAACGCCAGCGTGGATCGCGCCGGTCTGCTTCAGCGCGAGGCGGTGCAGTCCCTCTGGCGGGGTTTTCGCGTTGGTCACGACACCCGTGAGTGGTCGCGCGTGTGGAGCGTCGCGATGCTGATCGCGTTCGCGAACCGGCGGGAGGCTGCGCCGCGGGTCGAAGACCAGCGACCATGGACCATGGACCAGGGACCAGGGACCGTTTCGGAGAAACCATCGCCCGTTTTGGCAGGACCATCGACCATTTCGGAGGGACCATCGACCATCGACCTTCGACCTTCGACCGTTTCGGAGGAACCATCGACCTTCGACCTTCGACCTGTCCGAACTCCGAGGTCCATGGTCCATGGTCCATGGTCCATGGTCGATGGTCCTCGGAACGGTCCATGGTCCCTTGGTCCCTCGTCCCTTGGTCCTTTGGTCCCCGCGCAGCGGCCAGTCCCCGCGCACCGGACCCGCACTTTGCTGCTCGCGCCGGCGATTTTTTCGATCGAAGGCGGCATCCCGCGCATCCTGCAGACGTATCTCCGGGCGCTGTGCGCCTTGAAGCAGGCCGGCGGCGCCGTTCGGCTGCTTGCGTTGAACGATGCCGCACTCGCGCAGGCCGATCTTGCGCGTTGCAGCAACGGAGAAATCGAAGCGGCCGTCGCCTGCAATCGACACAAGATCAAACTCGTGCGCGAAGCGCTCCGACTCAGTCGCGGCTGCGACGACATCGTCTGCGGACACGTCTTCATGCTGCCGGTCGCGTGGCTCGCGCGGCGGCTGAATCCGAAACTGCGCTACTATCTCGTGGCGCACGGCATCGACGTATGGCGTCGCTTCACGCTGGTCGAGCGCATTGCCCTGCGGGATGCGACGAAGGTCTTCTGTGTCAGCGACTACACCCGGCGCGAGCTACTGAAGAATTGCCCCTTGCCGCCCGACCGGGCAGTCGTGCTGCACAACGCGCTGGATCCCACGTTCACGATTGCCGCCGGCCGGCCGCTGGCGCAGTGTCCCCCGAATATTCTCCTCGTTACGCGGCTCACCTATAATGACCGCTATAAAGGCGTGGAGCATATGATCGCAGCGATGCCCGCCATCCGCCGGTCCGTCCCCGCGGCCCGCCTGCGGATCGTGGGCCGCGGCGACGATATCGCGCGGCTGCGCGGACTCGCCGAGCAACATGCCGTCGCCAGTGTCGTCGATTTTTTCGGCTACCTGTCCGACGCCGAATTGGCCACCGAACTCCGCACCTGCCGGCTCTTCGCGCTGCCGAGCAAGAAGGAAGGCTTCGGCCTGGTCTTCCTCGAAGCGATGGCGCAAGGCCGCCCCTGCCTCGGCGCCCGCGCCGGCGGCGTGCCGGAAGTGATCACACCCGAAACCGGCGTTTTGGCCGATTACGGCGACGTCCCCGGCATCGCCGCCGCGGCGATCAGCGCACTACAACGCGAATGGAGCGAGCCCGCGATCCTCGATCGCGCGCGGGAGTTTTCGTTTGAACCCTTCAAGCAACGGCTCGGCGAGTTGTTGGCGGCATGAGTACAATAGGCGAAACGACAACGCCGGTTGAAGTGGAGGAACTCATCCTTGAACCTGGCCGCTCGGATCGGCACTACTGGCGCGACCTTTGGCGCTACCGCGAGTTGCTGTTCTTCCTGGCCTGGCGCGATGTCAAAGTTCGCTACAAACAGGCGGTGCTTGGCGCAGCGTGGGCGATCGTGCAGCCAATCGTCACGATGGTGGTATTCACCTTCGTGTTTGGTAAGCTCGCCGGCATGCCGTCCGGTAATGTGCCCTACCCGCTGCTCGTGCTCGCGGGGCTCCTCCCGTGGCAGCTTTTTTCCGCGGCGTTCTCCGGCTCGAGCGGCAGCCTGGTTTCGAATGCCCACCTCGTTTCGAAAGTATACTTCCCGCGACTGGTCGTGCCGCTCTCGGCGCTGGCGGTCGCGCTGATTGATTTCGGGATTGTGCTCGCGCTGTATGCCGTCCTCGCCGGTTCGTTCGGCGTTTGGCCCACCTGGCGAGTGCTTTTCCTCCCTGCGTTCATGGCGGTGGCGCTCGTGATCGCGCTCGGCGCAGGCCTATGGCTCACCGCGCTGACCGTGAAGTATCGGGACTTCCGGTTCATCGTGCCATTCCTGTTGCAGGTCGGTGTCTTTGTGACGCCGATCGGCTATCGGACGGATAATCTGCCCAACTGGCGCGACCTGCTCGCGCTGAATCCGCTCACCGGCGTCATCGACGGTTTCCGCTGGTGCCTGATCGGCAGCGCGGACTTCGACCTGAGCGCACGTTATTTCACGACCTCGCTACTCATGGCGCTAATACTCCTGCTCACCGGCGTCTGGTACTTCCGCAAGACGGAGCGGACTTTCGCGGACGCGATTTGAGTATGACTGACACGGTCATCACCGTCGAAAACCTCTCGAAGCGTTACACGCTCGGGATCGCGCGCCACGATACGCTGCGCGATCGCCTGACGCACGCCATGCGCGCACCGCTACGACGACTGCGCGGGACGGTCGAGGCCGACCCGACCGAATTCTGGGCGCTGCGCGATGTGTCGTTCGAAGTAAAACGTGGTGAGGTCCTCGGGATCATCGGGCGCAATGGTGCAGGCAAGTCGACGCTCCTAAAAATCCTTTCTCGCATTACGGAACCAACCACCGGCCGCATCCGAATCCGCGGCCGCGTCGCGAGCCTATTGGAAGTCGGAACTGGCTTCCATCCCGAGCTCACGGGCTGTGAGAACATCTTCCTGAATGGCGCGATCCTCGGGATGTCCCGCGCCGAGATCCGCCGGAAGTTCGACGAGATCGTCGCCTTCGCCGAAGTGGAGAGATTTATCGACACAGCGGTGAAACACTACTCCAGCGGCATGTACGTGCGCCTGGCCTTCGCCGTCGCCGCTCATCTCGAGCCGGAGATCCTGATCGTGGATGAGGTGTTGGCGGTCGGCGACGCGGCCTTTCAGAACAAGTGCCTCGGCAAGATGCGCGAAGTCTCCCGTGCCCAGGGACGGACCGTCCTTTTCGTCAGCCACAATATGGATGCAGTGCGGCGGCTATGTAAGACGGCCATCTGGATGGCCGCCGGACACTTCAAGATGCAGGGCCCGACCGAGGGAGTGGCTTCAGCCTACCTCCTGCAGGGAGTCCGTGAAGGCGGTCAAATCGTCTTCGACCCTCCGAGTCACATGACGAATGGAATGCCCGTCGCCCTTCATTCGATACAACTGGAAGATTCCACTGGGAAAATCACCCATCATTTTTCCGCTCGTGCCCCAATTCGCATTCGCATCGAATGGGAAAATTACGAGCGTTTGCGAAAACCGCGGATCGGTTTTGTCCTGCTGACGGCCAGCGGCACGGAAGTCGTAACGGTGCTCGACGCAAGTTCGTGGCGAATCCCCTGGCTTGAGCCGGCGCGCCGTGTATCGTCCTGTGTTCTTCCGGGCCAATTGCTTAACGAAGGGGAATACGTCATCGATTTCAGCGGCGACAGCCCAAACCGACATGACTTCTCCCAAGGCCGCACGGGCGCAATTTTGAAATTTAGCATCGAGGACGATATGACTTTGCCCAACAAGTATTACGGCGAAGAGGGTTTCCGGGATGCACGGTGGCCGGGTGTCATTCTCCCGAATATTCCATGGCACCAGGAACTGGCGGCTGCCGCCGGGCGGCCGCCGTGACGGATAGGCTTACGAAATCATGAACAATGTCTTGGTCTTGGGTGGAGCAGGTTTTCTCGGCCAGCATGTGACGCGTTTGTTGCGACAAAGCGGACATCTTGCAACCAGTCTGTCGCGACGGGACGGCTGTGACGTCATGGATTTATCTCAGTTTTCCGCGGCGCTTCGTCAATTGCGGCCAGATACCATCATCAACTGCGCCGCCCACGTCGGCAGCGTCCACTATGTCACCACCTATGCCGCGGATGTGATTCACGACAACACGCAGATGATCGTGAACACGTACCGGGCGATTCAACGCGAGTGCCCCCGGGCCAAGCTCATCAATCCGATCTCCAACTGCTCCTATCCCGGAGACGCGAACACGCATTACGAACCGGACTGGCAAAACGGTCCCGTCCACGACTCGGTGCTGGCCTACGCCACGCCGCGACGTCTCTTCTATGCTTTCGCCGAGTGCTACCGCAAACAACACGGCCAACAGACGGTCAACTGGCTTGTCGCCAACTCCTACGGACCGGGCGATTATCTTGACCCCAACAAGGTCCACGCCCTCAACGGCATTATCATCCGACTGATCCAGGCAAAACGAGCAGGCCGGCGAACGTTCGAGATTTGGGGAAGTGGCAGGCCGCTGCGCGAGTGGGCTTACATCGAGGATGTCGCCCGCCTACTCGTGGACTCGCTCGGCATTCACGAGCAGACCTACCCGGTGAATTTCGCGCAACACAAGGCCTACTCGATCGCGGAAATCGCGAGGCTGGTTACGCAGGAACTCGGCTACGACGTCGAATTCGTGTTCAACACGAAGCTGGCCGACGGTGCGCCGGTCAAGATTCTCGACGACCGTGTCTTTCGCGGCAAGTATCCGCCCTTTGACTTCACGCCATTGGTGGACGGCATCCGCCATACGATCGCCTATTACGAGAAGGCCTTGTCCGGATGAGTCTCGACCCGGCAGACATGGCGACGCCTTCAACTTCGACCGAACGGGTGGAGATCGAACTTCGGTCTTTCTGCTCGATTCGAATGCAGGTCGGGGAAGCCCGCCGGAGAGACAGCACGCGCCGGGGTTTCCCTTCGAGGCCGAAACCGTGGCGCCGTGCGTGGTCGTGGTGGCTGCATCATGACGGGGCAAGTTCTGCCGACCCATCATAACCGAAGCAGCGTGAATTTTTTCCACACTCACGTTTCAGCCAAGGCAATCGAGTATGCCAACGAGGCCCTGCGCACGGGCTGGCTGAGCGAAGGGCCGCGAGTCAAACAGTTCGAAGCTGCGCTCTCGGAACGACTGGGCGTCGTGAATGCCGTCTGCTTGAACAGCGGCACGAGCGCCCTGCACCTCGCGCTGGCGCTGGCTGGCGTCGGCCCCGACGACGAGGTCATTCTGCCGGCGCAGACGTTTGTAGCCACCGGGCTTACGATCCTGATGCAAGCCGGCAAGCCGGTCTTTGCCGACGTGGACCCGCAGTCGGGTAACCTCTGCCCGAAATCACTTCTCCGGAAGATTACAGGGCGCACCAAGGCCGTCATCCCCGTTCATTGGGCCGGATATCCCTGCGATCTGGACGAGATCAACGCCGTCGCCGCCAAACACGGCTTGGCAGTGATCGAGGATGCTGCACACGCCCTGGGCGCAACCTACCGCGGGAAACCCGTTGGAGCGATTTCTCGATTCACGTGCTTTTCCTTCCAGGCGATCAAGCACCTCACGTCTGGTGATGGCGGTGCCCTCTGCTGCCTCCATGCTGAAGACGCGCGCGAGGCATTCGTCCGGCGGTGGTTTGGCATCGACCGCGCCAGCAGCCAGCCGTCAATCCTCGGCGAACGACTCTACGATATCACCGCCGTCGGATACAAATATCACCTCAACGATCTCGGTGCGGCCTTAGGCCTAGGTAATCTGGACGATTTTCCGCGGCGCCTCGCGCGTCGCCAGGCGATTGCCGCCGAATATCGGCGCGGTCTTGCGGGCGTGCCGGGCGCCACGCTGCTGCGTCACGAGTCCGACCGGGAGAGCGCGTGCTGGCTGTTCACGTTGTTGGTCGAGCGACGCGAGGACTTCGTCCGCAAGCTGGCCGCCGCTGGCGTGCCGACCTCGGTTGTCCACGTCCGGATCGACCATAATTCCGTGTTCGGCGGCATCCGCGACGACCTGACGGGCCAAGCCTGGTTCAACGATCGCCAGATTTCCCTTCCGGTGCATGAAGCCCTTACCGAGGACGACGTGCAGCGCGTAATCAGTGCGATTCGGGCAGGATGGTGAACGAAAACACCCCTCGATGAAAATCCTCGTGACCGGCGGAGCCGGCTATATCGGATCGGCGCTCGTGCCCTTCCTGCTGGAAAACAAATACAAAGTGCGCGTACTCGACTCCCTGATGTATGGTGGAGCGAGCCTGCTCCCCCACTTCAGTGATCCCAACTTCGACTTTGTCCGCGGCGATATTCGCGACTCACGCACCGTGCGTCAGGCGCTCGACGGTTGCGACAGTGTCATCCACCTAGCCGCCATCGTCGGATTTCCCGCGTGCCGAAAGAATCCCGCCCTCGCGCAAACGGTCAATTTCGACGGCACGAAGGTCATTGCCGACGCGGTGGGCCGCGGTCGGCATGTCTTGTTCGGTTCCACCGGAAGCAACTACGGGGCGCTGGTCGACGAGATTTGCACCGAGGAAACGCGGCTGAATCCGCTCTCGCTCTACGGCAAGACCAAGACTGCCGCAGAGACGTATCTGATGGAACATTGCGACACAACAGCTTTCCGGTTCGCGACCGCCTTTGGTGTTTCCCCCCGTATCCGGCTCGATCTACTCATCAACGAATTTGTCTATACTGCGTTGAAGATGCGCTATCTTGTCGTCTATGAATCCCATTTCATGCGAACATTTATTCATGTTCGAGACATGTGCAGGGCGTTTCTCTTTGCCTTGCAGCAAGATCGCCGTATGCACGGGCAGGTCTACAATTGTGGTTCGGAAACGATGAATTTCAGCAAGGCGCAAATCTGCGAATTGATTCGCAAACACGTGGAATACTATCTCCATTATGCCGAGGTGGGCGAGGATGCGGATAAACGGAACTACGTCGTTTCATATCACAAAATAAGCAGCCTCGGCTTTCACACCACCATTTCGGTTGGAGAGGGCGTTGAAGAGTTGGTGCGAGCGCTTCAGGTGATCGACGTGTCAAATCCCTACGCAAACATATAACAACGCTCGGCTCCACACGCCGCGAGCCAGCCGCACCCCTGTCCAGCATGATGCCCTCCGTTTTCGTACGATATCCACAATTACTCACCTTGCGCGGTAAAGTGCCCGATGCCATCATCGAGGCCGAAGTCGGCGAGAAGGCCCCGAGGTTTGAAGAATATGCCGCAAAGGCGCGTGAAATAATCCCTCTCGCCCGCCTTTGCGATGTGTTTCCGACGGAATTGGAGTCGGGGCGCATTATGCTGGAGAATTTCCTCGGGTTTTGGGGAAACATCACGATCGAAGAGGTCTGCAAGATCGCGCTCATTGCGGCGTGGTTGAAACCGCGGCAGGTCTTTGAATTCGGAACCTACAATGGTATGACGACGCGTCAGATTGCGCTGAACACGCCAGCCGATTGCACGATCACGACGATGGACGTGGATCCCGCATCGCCCCAGGTGGCCCAATTGGACATCGGGGCTGTCGACCGGCACCTCGCGCAGAAAATCGGCGCATTTAATGTTCGCGTTGGCGCCTATTTCGCTCGGACGGCGGAGGCGGCGCGGATCCGGCAGATTTTGGGTGACTCATTGACCCTCGATGCCGAGCCGTACCGAGGCCAAATGGATCTGGTGTTCATTGACGCTGGTCACACCTATCGGTATGTAAACTCGGATACGAAAAACGCCCTAAACATGATCCGACCGGGTGGCGTAATCCTCTGGCATGATTATATGCAGGTCCTTCACCCGGACGTCACACAGTATCTCGTCCAGTTGGCGAAGGAAGGGCTGAAAATCTATCATCTGCGAGGCACATCTCTCGCCGTCTGTTGCGCGGCGAGCGTCCGGACGCATGACTGAAATTCGCATCCTGTTCCTGGGTGCTTCGCGCCTAGTTAGTTTGATGGAGCGATTCAAAGCCGCAGCCGCGGCGGAGGACATTGCCATTGAGCTGTATTCGGTGGATGATGATTCCGCCTGGCACGCAGTTGCTGCATCGGGCCTCTGCAAGGTTTTCGCCGGACCCTCGTTTTTCGGCCCAGAATTCGGTCCATTCCTGCAGGACGTTGTTCGCGCGCAGCGAATCGACGTCGTGATTCCGTCGATGGATACGGCCACCGTCGCGCTGGCCAAGTTCCATCCGGCGCTGTCGGCGCTCGGCGCCGACGGACTCGTCAGCGCGCGCGACTTGTGCGAAAGCATGCGGGACAAACGGAAGGCAGAAGTCGTGTTTCGTGATTGGGGCGTTTCCATTCCGGACGGCACGGCGTGGCCGCGTGTTGCGAAACCTCGTTTCGGATCGTCGGCCAGGGGACACGTCATATTTCGGGACGATGAAGAGTTGCAGTTCTGGAGCGCTCGGAACCCGCTGAACGATTACATCGTGCAACCCTATCTTTCGGGTCGGGAGTATAGCGTTGACGCGTACGTAGATCGCGGGGGGCGAGTCCTCGGCGCAGTCGCCAGGGTGCGAATCGTGGTTTCAGGAGGCGAAGTGATGGTCGCGCGCACCGACCGCAATCCAGCCGTGCTCGAGATTGCGGAGAAGGTGCTCGCGCAGCACGGCTGGCGGGGACCGATCAATATCCAGGTCATGGACACTCCGAGCCGGGCTTTTCTTCTAGAAGTGAATCCGCGCTTTTCGAGCGGCCATACCTGCGCGATTGAGGCCGGACTGGACTCACCCCGCTGGATCATTCGCGAAGTCCTCGGCCGCTCGTTGCCCGAGAAGCCCGTTGCCTGGCAATCGGGTTTATGTATGACCCGTTGCAAGAAGGACTATTTCCTATGGTTATCATGATCGATATGGACGGCACGATCTGCTCAGAAGAGAGCCCTTTCGATCGGCCGCTGGCCAAGCCGTTGCCGGGGGCGCTCGTGGCGGTCAACAGGCTCGTGGCGGATAATCACGTAGTGATCATATGGACCGGCCGAGGGTGGGATCAGTACCGCGTGACGAAAAAATGGCTCGACGATCACGGTTTTCAATACGCGCAGCTGCTCATGGGAAAGCCAATCGTCAATCTGATGATCGACGATCGGGCACGCCAATTTACGGGATGGGACAAGGAATACGTTGCCTCGGTGCCCCCAAAGCAGAAGCTGCCTTCTGGTTGACGACGATTCCCCGGATTCATGACGGCCGGCTCCATCCGCATTAGCTACATCATTACCACGAGAAATCGTGGGAAGTTTCTTGAAAGGACACTGCGAAACGTTCGTGAATTTATCACACCAGCGGACGAACTAATCGTCATTGACGGAAACTCCAACGACGAAACCGCCGACGTCATCCGGAAGAATGTCGATCTCGTGACGGTATTCCGCTCCGAGCCGGATTTCAGCGAGGCGCACGCCTTCAACAAGGCACTTTTTTCCTCACGCGGCCGCTTCCTGAAGCCGATCACCGACGACGATTATTTCTACCCCGACGTGATGAGGAAGCTGATCGACACGATCGAGCAGCATCCGGAAATTGACGCGATTCTCTGCGGCGGTGAACTCTGGCATATTGAACAGGGGAAACCTGTGTTCCGAGAATTTCGCGGGCTGCCGGCTGAACTCCCGGCGACGCCCGACAACATTTTCAGTTATGCGCATGTTGGACTTGGTCTGATTATGCGCCGAACAGCACTCGAAAGAACAGGAGGTGTTAGTGGGAACTATGCTTCAGTGGACGGTGACCTCATTTGTCGCTTGCTAGAATGCGGATGTTCCTTGCGATATCTCGATCTCAATCTTTATAGGTGGCACCTACACCCTCACTCTGGATATAACAAGTCGCCGGAGCTCATGCGTGATTGGTTGCTGTTTGATATCCGACTTGGCCTCTGGGATCGCCTCTTTCGCACTGATCCAAGCGAGATGGCCCCCCTTACCTTTCGCGCCAAGGGAAGTTCACGCAATATGACGCCGCTTTTTGAGATCATGAAAAACGAGGTGCTGATCCGGACACCTATCCGTCTGCTGCTCAAAGAACTTGTTGCTCGCGGTGTTCGGCGTGTCCGTTCGAAAATGAGTTGGCCACATCGACCCCAGTTCTGCGCTTCAGCGTTGCCGAAAGCGGTTCCGCCCGCACCGGGACGCCAGTGGACCGGACTTCTACGCTAGGAACTTGATCCTAGGAAAGAATGCTTGGCCACGGGAACGACACCGCGATGTCGTTTTCCGTTTGGCAAGTTTCTCTCTGCCAATCGCGCGACGCCAGTGTACTAAAGGCACCAGATATGCCTCCATTCCCGCGCGTACTTTACCTTTCCTCTCTTCCAGCGAGTAACTCCACCTCCGGCGCGCTGGTGATTCACCGTCACCTTTCCCGCGCTTCCGGACGGTTCGAGTTCTTCGAGTGCCACGATGAAGCCAAGTTCGCCGAGGATGCTCATCATTTACGCGTGCCGCTTCGTCGGTCCTACATGCGGATCCAAAACACGCGCTGGTTTCCGTTTGTCTGGTCGCTGAACCACGGGCTTGGTTGCTCAGTTTCGCCCCGTGATCTGGACATGCTCTGCGACCGCGTCCGGCCGGAAGTCTTGCTCACAGTCGCGGAGGGACCACTCATGGCGGTTGCACGCCGACTCGGACATCGTCGCAAATTGCCCATAGTATCCTTTTTTCACGACTGGTCGTCGACCTGGCTTCCAGCGCCGCGCTGGGTGAAGCATCTCGTCGACCGCCAGATTCGGCGGCTCTATTGCGAAAGCCGGGTTAGCCTTCCGGTATCGCCCACGTTGCGACACCGGCTGGGGCCGCACTCCGCAGCATGGACACTGCCGCCAATTCCCGACGAAGGGTCATTGCCCGCGCCATCCTGCGCAGCCCCATTCCACATCGCTTACGCGGGCGTCTTTCACCTGCTCTATCGGGCCGAGATCGAAGCGCTCGCGGTTGCGCTGCACGAGGCGAACGAGGCAACGTTATTTCGCGTCTTTGGGCCTCGGCTCCCCACGTATGGGCCACTGGCCGCTGGCACACCGGTAGCAGGTCGGATCTATGGTGGCTATCTTGGCCGAGACGAGCTTTCCGCCGCCCTGGCTGGAGCTTCGGCACTGCTCGTAGTTAGCCCCTTCGCAGAAAATTGGCGGGAGATCGCGCGCTTCAGCTTTCCGTCCAAAATTCCCGAATACTGCCGCTTCGGCAAACCCATCCTGCTCTGGGGGCCGCCCGACGCCGCCTCGGTCGAATGGGCGAACCGCACCGGCGCGGCTCTGGTCGTTTCGGATCCCCGGCCCGAGGCGGTCGTCGCGGCCATCCACCGGCTGCGCGACGACACGGAGCTCCGCGCGCGCCTCGGGGCGGCGGCGGCGCGCTGCGCCGACACGATGTTCCATCCCCGCCGGCTGCAGGGCCTCTTCGAAAGCGCGCTGCTCTATTCGCTGGGCCGCGCGCCCCGCCCGCCGCGCGAGGAAATCGAGTGACGTGAATTCCGCCGGCCGGACTCCAAACCTGAACTTCCGCCTGCGCCGCGCATGGCAGCGGCACGCCACCCGCCTGCCCGTCGCCACCGCGCCGTGGCGGGAGCTGTTCGGCGACGGCGTCTGCGCGACGGTGGCCGACGGATCCGGCCGCGCGGGCATTCTCCACCGCGAGGCGGGCGCGCCCTTCACGCTCGAGCCGGTGCAATATCACGGAACGCCGGTCCGGGTGATGCCGGATGACCGCGTCTACCACGTGCAGGAACCCGAGCGCACGGCCTACTGGCTGCGCGACGCCGCGGTGTATACGCAGAACGGCGTGGTCTACGACCCGCACTCCCGGCTCGTGGTCGCGGAAACGCTGGAGTTTCACGAAGCGAACCCCGCGCGCCATCCCATGTTCGCCGCGCCCCAGTTTCCGGCGTGCCGGCGCCTGCCCGGGCAGTCCTTCCTCTTCGGTCGCCATGGTGCGGATACGTTCTATCACTTCCTCGTCGAGGCGCTGCCGGCCCTGCTGTTCGCGCGCGATTTCGTCTTGCAATGCGATCACGTGCTCGTGCCGGATGGCGGACGCAAATGGAAGCTTCGCTGGCTCACCCTGGCGGGCGTGGCCCCTGAGCAGATCGAATGGCTCCCCGAGCTGGCGCATGTGCGATGCGAGCGGCTTATTTTCACCAGCCGCGTCGTGCACCACGTCGAACCCAATCCGTGGGCGATCCGGATGCTCCGGGCGTTTCTGCCGCCGCGCGCCGTCGAGCCCGCCGCCGGCGCCCGCGCCTTCTGGCTCGATCGCTCCCACATGCCCGCCCGACGCGTCGCATGGGAACCGGCCTTGATCGAGCGGCTGTCCCTGTTCGAGCCCGTGCGGCTGGATAGCCTCGACCCCGCGGCGGGCGCGGATCTGCTGGCCGCGGCCCGCACGCTCGCCGGGTTCCACGGCGCCGCTTTTGCAAACATGATCTTCCGCTCACCGGGCGCACGGATCGTGGAGATCCTCGTCGGGCCGAACTATCCCTGGTACGCGCGACTCGCCCAGGTTTGCGGCCACGAACACACCGCCCTGGTGGTAGATGATTCGCCGGCCTCGCTTGAACGGCTGGCGCGTGACTTGCCGGCGCTCCTGACGTGAAACGACCGATTCAAGCCGCCGGCACCCGGATGTTGCGCGCTGTCGGGCTCTATCATCCGCTCCGCGACTGGAAGCGCGACTGGCGCTTCGCGCGTCGCATGCGCCCGAAGCTCGCCGAATGGCGGCGATCCGGCCGGCCGCCGCCGCCCGATGCGATCAAGCACGACGTTATCCGGACCTGGGCCCTCCGATTCGGCTGCCCCGTCCTTGTCGAGACCGGCACGTTTTACGGCGACGCCATCTTCGCGCTTCGCCATTGCTTTCGTGAAATCCATAGCATCGAGCTCGCGCCCGGATTGCACGATCTGGTGCGCACCGATCTCGCGCATCTGCCGCACATCCACCTGTACCTGGGCGACAGCGCGGCGGTGCTGCCTGCCGTCGCCGACCGGATTAAGCCGCCCACCCTGTACTGGCTCGATGGCCATTTCTGCGCCGGCCCCTCGGCTCGCGCCGGCAAGGACACGCCGATCGCCGAGGAGCTCGCCTGGCTGCTGTCACGTCCGGTCCGCGGCGATGTCGTACTGATCGACGATGCGCGCCTGTTCAACGGCAGCGACGGCTACCCCACCCTCGACGAGCTGCGCACGCACGTCGCCGCGCACCGGCCGCAGGCGGTGTTCGAGGTCGAGGCCGACATCGTCCACATCGCGCCGGTGTGAACATGCCAAATCCGCTTCAGCCGGTCGATCTCACCGCCTACCTCGCGACGGAAACCGGGGCCGAGATCGAATTGCGGCGACTCTTCCCCCGCAGCGCCCCGCTGGTGATTTTCGACATCGGCGCCTGTGAAGGCGAGGAGTCGATTCGCTATGCACTGGAGTTTCCGCGCGCCCGGATCTTCGCGTTCGAACCGCTTCCCGCCAATCAGGAGCTCATCCGCGCGAATCTCGCGAAGTACGCGGTCCGCGGCGTCGAGCTCGTGCCGCTGGCGCTGGCCGACCGTGAAGGCGAGGCGATCTTCCACGTTTCCTCCGGCCGGCCGGAGCACGAATACGCCGGCAAGGATTGGAACTACGGCAACAAGTCCAGTTCGCTCCTGCCGCCGGCGCAGAGCGATCCCATGCACGGTTGGATCGTGTTCAAGGAAAGCATCACCGTGCGCACGACGACGCTCGACGGCTTCTGCCGGGAGCGCGACATCGGACGGGTCGATTTCCTCCACCTAGACGTCCAGGGCGCCGAAGCGCTCGTGCTGGCCGGCGCCGGGGCGATGCTCCCGCGCGTGGGTGCGCTCTGGCTTGAAGTCGCGCGCCGGGAGCTGTACCGGGGGCAGGCGCTGCGCGACGAGCTCCAGGCGCACCTGCAGGCGCGCGGTTTCGTACTCACGCACGAATGCGACCGCGGCGACGAAGGCGACCGGTTTTACGTGAACCGGCGGACCGCGGCCGGCCGCCGCCGGGTCGCGCTGCTGCTGGTCGAGCGAGCGGCCCGGAAACTCCGGCGATTCGCCGGCGCCGTGAAACGCCGGCTGCGGCCGGCCGGAGGCGCCCGCCCGCCATGATCATCACGCGACTCACCGGCGGGCTGGCGAATCAAATGTTTCAATACGCCGCCGGACTCGCCCTGGCCGAGCGGCGCCGCACCGTGCTGAAGCTCGACGTGAGCTGGTTCCGCGAGGACCCGGCCTACGAGGCCCACAATCGCTACGCCCTGGACTGCTTCAACGTGAACGCGCAGTTCGCGACGGCGGCGGAAATCGATGCCGTGCGCGGGGTGATGCTGACGCGCACGGAGCGCTGGTCGGTGCCGCTCGCACGCGCCCTGCATTTCTACCAATACGCGGGGAGGCGGGCTTCGCGCGGCCACGTCTGCTACGACGAGACCTTTTCGTATCGCGCCGACTTTTTCGATCAGCCGGACGGCACCTATCTGCACGGCAACTGGCAATCGGAACGATTCTTCTCCTCCGTGGCGAATCTGCTGCGACTGCACTTCAGCTTCCGCTATCCACCCCAGCCCCGGGTCGAGGCGATGGCCGCGCGCATTCGGGACGGCAGGTCCGCCTTCGTCCACTTCCGGCGCGGCGATTACGTGCGCAATCCGAGGTTCAACCGCCAGAACGGCGTGCTGCCGCTCGATTACTACCGCCGGGCCGTGCAGCGGCTGCGGACACGGCATCCGGACGTCACGCTCTACGTCTTCTCCGACGACATCGACGCGGTGGAGCGCGAGTTCCAGCCCGGCGGGGAGGTGGTTTTCGTGCGCGCGACCGAGCCCTGGCATTCCTTCGACAAGATCCGCCTGATGAGCGCGTGCGATCACGGTATCATATCGAACAGTACGTTCGCCTGGTGGGCGGCGTGGCTCAATCCCGCCGCCGACAAGCTCGTGATTGCGCCCGACCCCTGGTTTGCCGGCGGCCCCAACGACGGCCGCGACGTGGTGCCCGCGGCGTGGCACCGGCTCTCGGCCGGGCTGCAGCCGACCGCGTCGTCGTGAGAATTGCGATCGTCAGCGGCAACCTGATCTTTCCGTGGGGGGGCAACGAGAAACCGTGGACCTTCGCGGCGGAACTGGCCCGGCAATCGGGCGATGCACTCCTGCTCGTAGTGAACCCCGTTGTCGCGGCGCACCCGCGCATCCAGGCGCTGGTCGCCGCCGGCGCGTGCCTGCACCGGCGGACGCGATTCAGCCATCCCACGTCATGGGGGCAGCGCGCCCGTGACTGCCTCGATCGCTCCGCCCGCTGGTCATCGCTGGAGTCCGCGCTCCGGCGCTTCAAGCCCGACTGCCTGCTCCTCAATCAGGGCGGCATGTTCGATTTTCTCCTCGAAGATCGGCTGTTCGAGTGGTGCGGCCGCCGCCACGTTCCAATCGTGCTCTACTGCAACTGCAACAGCGAGGCGTGGTCGCTCTCCGCTCCCGATCGGGCCCGCGCCCGTCAGATGCTGCGGAACGTCGCGGCGACGATCTTTTCCTCCACGCACAATCTCCGCATGGCCGAGCGGCAGCTCGCGGCGCCGCTGCCGCACGCCGGCGTCCTGCAGAGCCCGCTCGACAACGGGCTGCTGCGCGCTCCGCCCGCCTGGCCCGAGGGACCGGGGATCGAGGCCGCCGTGGTCGCCCGGCTCGACGCGCACCACAAGGGGCTCGATCTGCTGATCCCGGCGCTGCACGAGGCCTGGGGAAGCCACGCTGAGTGGCTCGTCAATTTTCACGGTGAGGGCCCCGATCGCGGCTACCTCGAGGAACTCGCCGCCGTGCACGGCCTGCGCGAGCGCATCCGATTTCACGGCTTCACGCGGGACATCCGCGCCGTCTGGGAACAAAATCAGCTCCTGCTCATGCCGTCGCGCCACGAAGGCTGCTCCCATTCGATGCTCGAGGCCCTGGCGTGCGGCCGTCCGGTGCTCGCCACCGACGTCGGCGGCGTCAGCGACTGGCTGCAGGACGGCGTGAACGGCTTCGTGTGCCCGGCGCCCACCCGGGCCCTCGTCGCTCAAACGCTCGCGCGCGCCTGGGAAGACCGCGCTCGCTGGCGCGAGATGGGAGACCAGGCGGCCCGGCTCTTCCGGGCGCAGCGCGAGCCCGCGCCGGAAAAGGCCATTCTCGATGTCCTCCGGCAATCCGCCGCGGGGGACCGGGTCGTTTCCGCATGAGCCTGCTCGAAAAGAATGCGATCGTTCGCGAAATCTTCGCGACGAAGACCATGCGCACGCCCGAGGGTGAAACCGTCCCTCTCGACTCGTTCATCGACGCGCGCACCGCCGAGGCGCTTTACCGGCACGTGCGCCGGCAGAAACCGCGGCTCGCGGTCGAGATCGGCATGGCCAACGGAATTTCGACGCTGGCAATCCTCACCGCCCTCGAAGAGGAGGGCGGGGATGGCTGCCTGATCTCGATCGATCCGAACCAGTTCACGCAGTGGCGCGACTGCGGCCGGGCCGCCGTCAAGCGCGCCGGCCTCGGCGCGCGGCATCGCGTGATCGAGAAGTCCGATGCCCTCGCCCTGCCGGAGTTGCTGGCTGGAGGCACCCGCGTGGATTTCGGCTACATCGACGGCTGGCACACGTTCGACTACGCGCTGATGGATTTCTGGTTCCTCGACAAGATGACGTCCCAGGACGGCGTAATTGCCTTCAATGACTGCGGCTGGCCCGCCGTGGAAAAGACGATCGGGTTCGTGCTCACGCACCGGCGCTACCGCGAGATCGACGTGGGCCTTCCGCGGACCTACGACCGGCCGCTCAGCCTCGGCATTCTGCTGCGCAAAATCAAACACCGCCGCCTCGCGGATTATTTCCGCCGCCACGAGGATCGCTACTTCGTGAAAGCCGAGGCCTGGGAGCCGCGCTGGGATTTCTTCGCGGAGTTCTGATGGAGCGGGCACATGCCATCGAGGTGGAGCCGCTTGTCCCCAAGCGGCTGACTTTACGCCGAAGCCGCTGCCACGCGTGGCGGACAACGCGTTCCACCTTTCAGTTCAGGGGATTCTTTTTGAGACGTGGAACGATTTCTCGACTGCATGAATCCGGCTGAGGCCGGACCGTGGAAATGACACGGGAACGATTCGTGATTCTGGGCATCGGGGGCCTGCTGGGCCACGACGCCAACGCCGCGCTGCTGGTCGACGGCAAGTTGATCGCCGCGGCGCAGGAGGAGCGTTTTTCACGCAGGAAACACGACGGCGCGTTTCCGCGCCTGGCGATCGGGGACTGCCTCGCCCTCGGCGGGCTGGCGCCGGCCGATGTGGATGTAGTCGTGTTCGCCGAAAAGCCGCTGCAATGCCTGCTGTTCGATCTCTCGGGCCGCCCAGGCAACCTCGCCACGCGCGCGCTCGGGCGGCTGCTGCCGGAGGTATGGGGCGGCCTGTACACCCAGCCGGCACGGGTGCTGTTCCCGTACGCGAAGTTCCACTACGCCTGGCACCACCTCTCGCACATCGCCGGCGCGTTCCACACCTCGCCGTTCACCCGGGCCGCCTTCCTCTGCGTGGATGGCAAGGGCGAGGACTACAGCGCGAGCTTCGGCACGGTTGACGGTGGCGAATTGACCATGCTCGGCGAGCACACCTACGAGAACGGCTTGGGAATGTTCTACACCCTCGTGACGGAGTATCTCGGGTTTCACTCGTTCGGCTCCGAATACAAGGTGATGGGGCTCGCGCCCTACGGCCGCCCGCGCTTCAGCGCGCAGCTCGCGCCACTGTTCACGACCGACGAGCGCGGCGGCTTCCGGCTACGCTCGCCCATCCGGATGACCTGGGAATCGATGAGCGCCGCGTGGGCCGAGCTGGCGGCCGCGACCGGAGTGCCCGCCCGCGGACCGCGGGAAGCCCTGACCGAGGCGCACGTCGATATCGCCGCGACGCTGCAGCAGATTTTCGAGGACGAGGTGATCAAGATGGCGCGGTTCGTGCAATCCGAGACCGGCGAGGCCCACCTCGTCTTCTGCGGTGGCTGCGCGCAAAACTGCGTCACCGCTGGAAAGCTCCGCGACGCCGGCATCTTTCGGCGCGTGTTCAATTCGCCCGTCGGCGGCGACATGGGCAGCGCCCTCGGAGCGGCCATTCTCCTGGAGCGCGCGCGGCGCCCGGGCGCTCCGCTCCAAATCGACCACCGGGGCTTTTACCTCGGCAGCCATCCCGGGCCCGTTCCGGAGGCGGCTCAGCCGTGGCGCGTGCCGGTCACGGGGGACCTGTTCGATTCCGTCGCCGGCGAACTTGCCGCCGGGAAAATCGTGGCCTGGGTTCGCGGCCGCATGGAGCTGGGCGCGCGCGCCCTCGGGGCGCGATCGATTCTCGCGGACGCCCGCCAGCCCGGCATGCAGTCCCGCCTCAATCTGGCGGTGAAGTTCCGCGAGTCGTTCCGGCCGTTTGCGCCGCTCGTGCTGGCGGAGGACTGCGCCGAGTGGTTCACCACGTCGGAGCCGAGCGACTTCATGCAATACACCGCGGACCTCGTGCCGTCGCGGCGCGTGGCGCCGCCGCCGGCGTTCGCCTCGTTGCGCGAGCGCCTCGATTTTCCGCGCTGCGCGATCGCGAGCGTCGTGCACGTCGATTATTCCGCGCGGCTGCAGACCGTCCGCCGTGAGAATCATCCCGACATGCACCGGCTGTTGACTGCATTCAAACGGCTGACTGGCGTGCCAATCCTGATCAACACTAGCTTCAACGTCTCCGGCCAGCCAATCGTCCGCACGGCCGCCGAGGCCTGGGAGTGCTTTCTCAACACGGACATCGACCTCCTCGTGCTCGACGAACAGGTTTTCCGGAATCCCTTCCAGAAAACCCGCGAGGAAAAGCTCACATGGCTCGAGCAATTCGCCAAATCGGCCTGAAACTTCTTGTCGTCGCGCTGTGCCTCCTCGTGCGCCACGCGCCCGCAGGCTGGCGGCGCAGCCGACGATCGCTGCGGCTCTCTGGCCGATAGGCCGGCCCGCCGCCGCCCGCGCCCGCAACCGGAGTGGATATCTCCGTCCTGATTCCCACGCACAACCCGCACCCGGGGCGGCTCGCCCGCACGCTGGCCGGCCTGCGCACGCAGACGCTGGCGCCAGGACGATGGGAGACGATCCTAATCGACAATGCCTCCGTCCCTCCGGTGGCGCCGACCGACGAGGCGCCGGCGGGAGTGCGGATCGTCAGGGAACCGGAGCTTGGCCTCAGCTCGGCGCGGCGCCGGGGCGTGCGGGAGGCAACCGGCCCGCTCTGCGTCTTCGTCGATGACGACAACGTCCTTCATCCGGACTATCTCGCCGACGTCGCGCGGTTGTTTGCGGCCCATCCCCGGCTGGGCGCGATCGGCGGGCGCAGCATGCCGGAGTTCGAGTCGCCGCCGGCCGACTGGCAGCGCGAGTTCTTCGACCTGCTCGCGCTGCGGGATCTGGGGGCAGGCGCGCTGGTGGCCGCGGAGCTGCGATCGCCGGGCGCCGCGCGCAATGAATACCCGCCCTGCGCGCCGATCGGCGCGGGGATGGCCGTGCGGCGCGAGGCGCTGCTGGCCTGGGCAAGCGGGGCGAAGCACGATAATCTCCCCGATCGCCGCGGCACCCAGCTCAGCTCCGGTGGAGACAACGACATCGTGTTTTCGGTGCTCGAGCAGGGCCGGCACGTCGGCTATTTTCCCGAATTGGAGCTGACGCACCTCATCCCCGCCGCCCGGCTCAGCGTGTCCTACCTCGCGCGTTTGAACGAGAGCGTCCAGCGATCCTGGGTGCACGTCCTCGCCCGCCACGGCGCCAATCCCTGGCCGGCCATCCCCCGCTGGAGCGTCGGGCTGCGCAAGGCAAAGGCGTGGTGGCAGACGCGGGCCTGGTATTCGCCGGCCGGTTACGTGCGCTGGCGGGGGCGTTGCGGCCGGCTGGAGGGCCAGGCCGATCAGGCTTCGGCCGTCGCATGAACTCAGCGGCCGAAAACCCTCCGTCCGGCACTGGGTTCGTCTACGTGGCCACCGGCGAGCGCTACGTGCGGGAGGCGCGCGTGAGCGCGGCGTCGCTCCGCCAGCATCACGCGGACACGCGCATCTGCCTCGTGACCGACCAGCCGCGCGGCGAGCGCTTCTGGGACGATCTGGTCGTGCTGGAGCAGCCCTGTTTCGGCTTCCGTGACAAGCTCGAGATGCGCCGGGCACCCTACGAGCGGTGCGTGTTTCTCGATACCGACACGACCGTCTGCGGCGCTCTGTCCGCGCTGTTCACCATCCTGTCGCGCTACGATGTGTGCGGCGTGCAGCTCTCCGAGGGGCAGGACTACGCGATGGAAGGCGGCGTGCCGGCGGCCTTCCCCGAGATGAACGGCGGCGTGCTCGGTTTTCGCCGCGGAACGGCGACGGCGGAGTTCTTCGACTGCTGGGCGCGCTATTACGACGAATTTCGCGCCCTCAACCAATCTGCCGGCTATCTCTACGCGAATGTCGGGGACCAGAAAAGCCTGCGGGCCGCGCTCTGGCACTCCCAGGTCAGGCATGCGGCAATCGGCGCCGAGTTCAATTTCATCCCGTTCCGGCTCGAGCTCGTTTCGCTGCCCGTCGCGATGATCCACACCCGCGCCCCAGAGGATATCGCTTCGCTCGCGCGCCGGCTCAACGCCCGGTTGGGGCGGCGCGCGTATTCGCCCGAGCTCGACAGCGTGGTGGGGCCGGCGACTAGCCCCGCGGAGCTGCGCCGGCTCACGGCCGCCGTGCTCAAATTGTGGCTGCGCGCGATCAGCCGCTTCATCGTGCCCCGCCGAGTGCGGGATCGCCTGCACCGGAGCGGCAGGGTGCGCCGCTGGTTCTTCGGCAATCCCTTCGCGAGCCCGAGCGATGCGCCGGGCGACCGGAAATGGGAGAAACCGTGACGTCCCGTAGCGCCAGGCGGCGGGCTTCGCGGCGGCGGCGGGCGGCAACGTAGATGGCAACCCTGCTGGGCAGATTGCTTTACCACGGCTATCATCGACCCGTGGGCGCCGTGCGCGACTCGGTGCGTGCGGGCGGGCCGTGGCAGCAATGGCGCACGGCGCGCGGCCGGCGCGCAATGGAAGCGGCGGCGCGGCACATGCCGCCCCTCCCCGCGCCTGGCGATCCCCGGCCGGTCGAACTGCACCTGCTCACCGGGCGCCGGTTCTGGTATCAAAGCGCATTCTGCCTCTGGAGCTTCGCCCGCACATCCGGCCGCCCGATCGCGCCGGTGCTCTATGACGATGGCACACTCGGCGCCGAGCACCGGGAGCCGCTCGCCCGCACGTTTCCCGGTGCGCGCTTCGTCGAGTTTGCCGAGGCACGCGCCCGGCTCGACCGGCTGCTGCCGGCCAGTCGCTTCCCGTCCCTCCACGACCGGTGGCAGCACTACCCGAACATACGCAAGCTGATCGATCCGCACCTCGGCTCGACCGGATGGAAGCTGGTCATCGATTCCGATCTGCTTTTTTTCCGAGCGCCGGAACTGGTTGTGGCGTGGCTGGACCGGCCGGCGAGCCCGCTGCACGCCCTCGACTGCGAAACCTGCTATGGGTATTCGCGCGCGTTGCTCGAGTCGCTCGCCGGAGCGACGCCTGCGGAGCGGGTCAACGTCGGGCTCTGCGGCCTCAACGGCACCGAGTTCGACTGGGAGCGGATCGAACACGCGTGCCGCACGCTGATCGAGCGGGAGGGCACGCACTATTTCCTCGAGCAGGCGATCGTCGCGATGCTCGTCGCCGGCCGCCAGTGCACCATCGCGCCGGAGGCCGACTACGTCACGCGGCCGGACGCGGCCGAGGCCCGCGCCTGCACGGCGGTGATGCATCACTACGTCGCCGGTTCCAAGCGCTGTTATTTCCAGCGCAACTGGCGGCGCTGCGGGGACGAAAAACGCAGTTGAATTTGCAGCACATCGCGTTTCCGGGCTCCCGGTTTGTCTGGCCAGTCGTGCTGCTGGCGACCGTCGTCTTTGGGCTTTTCCTGGGCCCGACGATCAACCAGGACTCGCTGTTCGGGCTGTTCGTCGCACGCGACTTTCATGCGGGCGCTCCGTGGAACCACCTGTTCTTTCCCGATCCGGCGGAGCTGGCGCAAACGCGCTCCGCCTTCGTCGCCTGGTGGGCGCCGGCCCAATGGCTGATCCCCGACCAACTGCATCAGGCTGGGCTTCCGCTCGGTTGGGCACTCACCGTCACCAGCGTCGTCGCGTTGTTCGGCGGCCTGGTGGGCTGGGCGCGACTCTATCGCGCGCTGGGTTATGCAGAGCGAACCGTGGCGGGCAGTTTGATTGTCCTGGTTCTCTCGGTGCATTTCTGGCGGAGGCTCGCGGAGTATCACGGCGGCGAGGTGCTGCTCTTTGCCGGGTTGCCATGGATTGTGCTCGGGGCGCTGCGCGCCGGGGACGGTGTCCGCGCGCTCTGGCTCCTGCCGCCGCTCTTCCTGCTGGGTGGATTCGTGAAGCTGTCCTTTTCCATTTCCGCCCTCGCGATTGTCGCGTTTCTCTGGGCGAAGGATCATCTCAGTCGGCCGTTCACCAGGGGCTCCGCGCGGGCGGCCGCTGTTCTGGGTGCGAGTTTCCTCGTCTTCTACGCGCTTTTCCGCGCGACCTACCTCAGTCGCGGAATCACGCCGGACGCATGTGAGGGCGCTCGGCGTTGGGTCGAGCCGCTCTTCATGCCTGGCGGTCCGATCTCATTCCTCATCGCAGGACAGCAATTGAGCGGGCGTTTCATCGGCGAACTGAGCAGCCCGGCCGAGTTGCTTTGGGGAGTCATCGCGGGCGCGCTGGGGCTGGCACTCATCGTGTTCGGCGCGCGCCATGCGCCGAATCCAACGGCACGCGCGGCGGTGATCACCTTTTGCGGCATCAACATCTCGGCGATGGCCTTCCTCACTTGGCGGGGCGACCGCGTGTGGTTCATCGATCGGATGTTCCTGCCAGCCGGGTTGGTGTTGCTGCCGGCGCTGGTACATGTCGTCGTCGACCACGGCTCGAGCATCGCGCGCTGGGTCATAATCGCCGTGCTGGCCGGTGGTTCGGTTTACTCGGTGGCCCATGCCACGCAATATGTCCGGTGGATGCGGCGGTCGACCGCGCCGAGCCCGCAGCACGTGCGGCATTTGGGCCTCGATGAGGACGGGATGAAAAACTGGCGCGCGCTCTCCTCGCCGGCTCCCGCAGACGCGACCGTGTTCTTCATCGACCCGGCATCGGCGTCGCTCGCGCTGGAGTGGCCGAACTGGCGCGCCTACGTGCCGGAGTACGCGGCGATTTGCGGCATGATCGACGGCGGCCCGCGCCTGCTGCGGGGCAGACCCTCCGCGCTGCGGATCGTCGCCTTCGACCACAGCCCCGCGGAATATCGAGCCGACCACGCCCGCGCGCGCTTCGCCGACGTGCCCGTCTCAACCTGGCAGCGGACAACGATCGACCGCGTCGTCATGTGGCAGTCGCTCGCGCCACAAGCCGTGGCCGGCGCCGCAGCGGCCAACAAATGAGCGCCCCGCTCGTCTCCGTACTGATCCCGTGCTACAACGCGGCGCCGTGGCTCGCGGAAACGCTCGAGTCCGCCCTCGCGCAATCGTGGCCGCACAAGGAGATCATCGTCGTCAATGACGGCTCCATCGACGACTCGCTCGCGATTGCGCGGCAATTCGCAGCGCGCGGTGTCACGGTGATCGATCAACCCAACGCCGGCCAGAGCGCGGCCTTCAACCGCGCCTTGGCCGCGGCGCGCGGCGATTACCTTGAGTTTCTCGATGCCGACGATCTCATTGCGCCCAACAAGCTGGAGACCCAGGTGGGTGCCCTCGCGGCGGGACCGGCCGGTCGGGTGGCGAGCTGCCGCTGGGCGCGCATTCAGACGACGATTGCGGATGCGTATTTCACGCCGAGCGATCTTTGGGAGCCGTTCCTGCCACCGGTGGAGTGGCTGGTGCGCGCGTGGTCGGTGCATCAGATGATGCACGGCGCCGCCTGGCTGGTTCCGCACGCACTCGTGCGCGACGTGGGCGGCTGGCAGGAGTCGCTCTCGTTGATCAACGACTTCGAGTTCTTCAGTCGGGTGCTGTTGCGGAGCCTGGGCGTTGTCTTCTGCGCCGACACCTGCACCTATTACCGCTCCGGGATTTCCGGTTCGCTCAGCGGCACCAAGTCGCGTCGGGCGTGGGAATCCGCGCATCTTTCCCTTCGACTGGGGACCGCGCGGCTGCTCGCGCACGAGGACAGTCCGCGCACTCGCGCCGCGTGTGCCTACGAATTCGCGGCGTTCTATTACGACGCCTACCCTGCGGTTCCCGAGTTGCGGCGCGATGCCCGCCAGCGGGTGCGCGCGCTGGGCTGCGAATTGCCACCGCCGCCCGGCGGTCCGAAGTATCGGATCGCAGCGCGTCTCGTGGGGTGGCGGCTCGCCCGGCGCCTGCAGATCGCCACGGCCCGGTTGCGGGCACAACGCGCGCCCGCCGCGAACTCTTCCTAGTGCAACTTCGTGCACGCCGCCTTGCGGTCGCTCTGGGCGTTGCTGGATTGTGCGCGGTCTTTGCCCTCCAATGCGCCGACCTTGCGCGCCGGACATCACCCACGTTCGACGAGTGCGGCCACTTAGGGGCAGGCACGAGTTACTGGGCCAATGGCGACTACCGATTGACCACGGCTAACTTGTTTTTCTCGCAACGTCTCGCCGGCCTCGGTCCGTGGCTGCAGGGCTACGCGTTCCCGTCGAAGGCCAGCCAGCTACGGTTGCAGAACAATCCGGATCGGATAGGGGAGGCGTTCGTCTTCGAATCGGGTCACGATCCAATCGACGTCCTCGCCGCCGGCCGGCTGATGATAACCGCACTGGGCGTCGTCCTGGGCGTCGTCGTTTTTTGGCTGGCCACCCACGCGTTTGGCGATGTCGCGGGCCTGGGGGCGCTCGCACTCTACGTCCTCTGTCCGCCGATCGTCGCAAACGCCTCGATCGTCACGACCGATCTCGCGACCACGCTCTGGTTCACCGTGGCGATCGTCGCGTACTGGCGGCTGCTGTGCGAACCATCGCTGCTTCGCGCGCTCGGCGCGGGGGCCGCCATCGCGTTGTTGCTGCTCACAAAGTCCTCGGCCGTGGGCTTCGTCGCACTGGGCGGCTGCCTCGTCCTGTGGCGCGGCTGGCGCGGGACCCGACCGCTGCCGTGGCAGCGCCTGGCCGGCGCCCACGCCGTGATGGCGCTGGCGGTATTCATCACCGTATGGGGATTTTTCGGCTTCGCCGCGCGGCCCGGCGGCTACGAATACGACTGGGAAATCCTCGGTCCCGGCACCCGCATCGATCGCGCGATCGCACCCCTGCGGGCGCTGCAGCTCTTTCCCGATCCGTTCATCTGGGAATTCAGCGCCCTGCGGCACTTCGCGGCCAAGCGCTACAGTTTTTTTGCGGGCGAACACTACTACGGCGGTTCGTGGCTTTTCTTCCCCGCGGCGTTTCTCCTCAAGACGCCGCCCGCCACGATCGTCCTTTTCATCATCGCCGCCGGACTGTCTGTGGCGGCGTGGCGGCACGCGCGCAGGCCGGCGAAAGCGCCCGTCGGCTGGCCGGTCGGTGCCCTGGCACCGCTGTGGGTCATCGTCGCCGGCTACTCGGCGATGTGCATCGCGAGCCGCGTGAACATTGGACACCGGCATCTGCTGCCGATCTATCCCGCGGCGTGCGTGCTCGCGGGCGGTGCGCTCGCCTGGCTCCTCCGGCGCGGACGGGCTCATGCCGCCGCTGGTTTCGCGCTGCTCGCGGTCGGTGTGCTCGAGGCCGGTGTCTACCACGGCCGCCAACTCGCGTACTTCAGTCCGCTCGCGGGGGGACCGCGGAATGGTTATCGCTGGTTCGTGGACAGCACGAACGACTGGGGCGCCAACCTGCCCGAGATTGCGACCTGGCAGCAGCCCGTGCTCGCGCGCGAGCCTGGCGCGCAATTCTACGTCGGCCACCTCGGCGTCTACTATCTCGCACCGTTCGGCGTACACGGCACGGCTCTGCGCGGACAGGACGAGATGGATCGGTTGCGCGGCGGCTACTACATCCTCAGCACGAGCGCGCTGCTGATGGGCTACGTCTTTCAGCCGGGTCCGTACAACGTGCGGCACGAGACGATGTACCAGCGCGCGCTCCACGCTGCAGGACTCGGGGCCGAGTCGCCCGCCGATCGCGCCCAGCGTCGGCGGCTTGCGGTAGCGCGACTCAGCGCTTTTTGCCGGCATCGCACCCCAGACGGCCGCATCGGCGACGTGTATTTCGTGTTCCGTCTTTCCGATGCCGAGGTCGAGCGCGCCATCCGCGGCCCCCTGCCGCCCGGCGTGCTCGAGCCGGAGCAACATTCCCGATGAGCGCAAAACCCACTATGCGCCAGACACCCGGCGCCGCGCGGATCCGCCGGCGGAGCGCCGGCCGGCTTGCCGGCTGAAGCGCGGCGCTCTGTCACTCCATGCCCGGCGAATCCATCCCGGCCCTGCTGGTCTCCCACACGGTCGCGCTTCAACCAGGCGGCGGCGGCGTGCAGCGTTGCTCGCGCGAGTACTGCGACGCCCTCCGCGCCGCCGGCTTCGATTTGCGGATGGAGATTTTTTCGCTGGACGGGAGCTTGTCGGCGCGCGTGCGACGGCGGATCACACCGGCGCCGCACCGCCACTTCCTCCCCGCCGGCCTCGCGCGGCGCTGTCTGCAGGCCGCGGACACCGCCGGCACCAATCTGATTTTCCTGAATCACAGCGAAACCGGCCCGCTGGCGGCCGAACTGCACGCCCTCAGTCCGCAGCCGCTGCACATTGTCATGCTCTCGCACGGCCTCGACAGCACCGACTTCCTCCACGAGGCCGACATCTCCGGCGCCAGCGATCGCCGGCCGCGCCGCACGGCCTCGGCGCTCGGCCGGCTGCTGTTCACCGAGATGAGGGAGCGTCCGGAGTTCGCCGCCGTGTTCTGTCTCTCCGAGGTCGATCTGCAGATCGAACACTGGCTCGGAACACGCCGGGCGTGCCTGCTCCCGCGCATCGTGGAGGACCGGCCGCTGCCGTGGCGGCCGGTGCCGGGCCGGATGGGAACCGTCTCCACCCTCGATCATCCGCCGAACTGGGACGGGCTGGTGCGATTCTGCGAGGCGCTCGCGGCGGCCGGCGCCGCGGACGTCCGACTCCGCGTCGTCGGCGGTCCCGCCGAGCGGGGACGCGCCCTCGCCGCGGCGCACGCCGGCGTCGAGTACCTCGGCCCGTTCGACGACGCGCAACTGGCGGCCGAAGCCGCGACCTGGGCGGTGTTCGTGAATCCGATTTTCCGGTACGCGCGTGGCTGCAGCACCAAGCTGGCCCAGCCCCTGTCCTGGCGGCTCCCCGCCGCCACCACGCGGGCGGGGGCCCGCGGCTACCGCTGGGACGAAACGGTCGTGCCGCTGGCGAACGACGCGGCGGAGCTCGCGCGCCTGGCGTTGCCGCTCGCCCGCTCCCCGGGGCCGGCGAGCCGCGCCGCCGTGGAGAGGATCGCCGCGGCCAGCCCGCGTCTGGCCGACATCGCCCTGTTGATCCGCTCCACGCTCGCGCCGTTCGGAATTCCCGGGCCGACGACGCCGGGCCTCCGATGAGCGTCCTGCTTTTTCATCCCAGCGTCGCCAATTTCGTCCAGCAGGTCGCGCGCTCGCTCCACGAAGCCGGCCAGCTCAGCCGCTTCATCACAACCGTGCGGGACGACCCGCGGAGCTGGCACCAGCGCGCCGCGTGCCTGGCCGGACGGATGGCCGGCCGCGATCTCGCCGCGCAGTTCCGGCGCCGGGCCATCACCGAGATTCCGCTCGCGAAGATCGAGGCGCACCCCTGGCGGGAGCTGCTGCGGCTCGCCGCCGGCAGCATCGATCGCGACGGCCGGCTCACCGATTTTGTCTGGCACCGCAGCGAGACCGGCTTCGATCGCCTGGTGGCGCGGAAGCTGACGCCGGCGCTGAGCGGGGTCTACGGGTATGAGTACAGCTCGCTGGCGACCTTCCGCCGCGCGCGCGAGATCGGGGTGCCCGTGGCCTACGATGTGCCGGCGCCCGAGCCGCGCTTCGTCCACGCGCTGCTCGAGGCAGAGATGGAGAAATTTCCCGAGTTGCGCACCACCTACTATCGCTACACCGCGGCCCGCGAAGAGGAGCGAATCGCGCGACGCCGCGCCGAGTGGGCCGCGGCGACGGTGATTCTCGTCAATTCGCATTTCACGAGAAACAGCTACGCACGCGCCGGCCTCGATTGCAGCCGCGTGCACGTGGCCACGCTGGGGTCGCCGCCGCCGATCGAACGCGACACGGCGTTCGCGCCGCTGCCCGCCATGGACAAGCTCACCCTGCTCTGGGCCGGTACCTTCAGCATCCGCAAGGGCGCGCATTACCTCCTCGACGCCTGGCGCGCCGGCCGGCTTGGCCGCCACGCGCGCCTCGAGATCTTCGGCTCGATCGCGCTGCCTGATCGCGTGATGCGTCCACTGCCCGAGGGCGTCACCCTGCACGGATCGATTCCGCGCGACGAACTGCTTCGGCACTACCGCAGCGCGGAGGCGCTCGTTTTCCCCACGCTGTGCGACGGCTTCGGGCTCGTCGTCATGGAGGCGTGGTCGCGCGGCGTCCCGGTGATCACCACGGATCGAGCAGGTGCGGCGGATTTGCTGAAACCGGGCGGAAACGGCCTGCTCATCCGCCCCGCCGATCCCGCGGCGATTGTTTCTGCGGTCGAGTGGTGTCTGGAACACCGGGCCGAACTGGGCGCAATGCGCGAGGCCGCACTTGCCACGGCGGCCGCATGGCAGTGGTCCGATTACCGCCGGCTGCACGCCTCGTTGTTGCGCGCAGCGGGCCTGTTTGGCGCGCCGGAGGACGCCACGCCGTGAGTGCGCTCGCCCGGGCCGTGAAGTTCTTCCTGCCGCCTGGACGGCAGTTGCGTCGCGTCCAAACCGGGCTCTTGCGCGGCCTGCGCTTCAATCTGGATCTCCATTCGGAGAGCCTCTTCTGGCTAGGTCTCTACGAGCGCGAGACCTATCCACACATCGAGCGCCTCGCTTCCACCTGCTCCGCCTACGTCGACATCGGCGCGGGCAAGGGCGAGTTGATCTGCTACTGGCTCCGCCGCTTCCCGGAGCGCCCGGCCATCGCCGTCGAGCCCAGCGCGGTCGAATTGGAACTACTGCGCGAAAACGTACGCGCGAACACCGGGACGCTGCCGCCGGCGCTCACCTTCTGGCCGGGGTTTGCCGGCAGCGGTCCCGCTGCCACCCATCGCACGCTGGCCGATCTGTGCGCCGATCTGCCCGATCCGGTCTTCGTCAAGATCGACATCGAGGGAGCGGAGGTGGCCTTGCTTGCCGGGGCCGCAGCGATGCTCGAAGCCCGGCCATGCCGCTTCCTGATCGAAGTGCACAGCCGCGAAGGCGAATCAACCTGTCTCGAGCAGTTGCAGGGGTGCGGCTATCGAACAGCAGTGATCGATTTCGCGACATGGCGGCCGTGGTTGCGCGAGCGCCGCGATCTGGCGCACAACCGATGGTTGACAGCGGAGCCGGCCGCAGGCCGGGAGGGGCAGTGAGTCGACGCCCGAGAGGCCAGAGATGAACGATACACCCGCGATTCATACCAGCGCCGCAGGGCCGGCGCATCCCGGGGACGGCGTGACAGACCGCTGGCAGTGCGCGGCGATCCGCGCCCCGTGGCTGGCCGGGCTTTCCGCGCTCGTGCTCGTGATCGTCGTATCCGGCCGGCCGCAAGGCGTGCACTTCTACGATCAGGCTGTCCAGTCAACGGCGTTGCAGCAGTGGCTCGACGGCGTAGCGCCAAATCCGAATACGTTGGTGCGCGCCGATCCGCAGGATCTCACGCGCGACGCCCGCGAGTGGCTTTCCTGGTGGCCGCCCAGCCTGCAGTTGCTGGCGGCGCCCCTGGCGATGGCCGGATTGTCGATCGGCGCGGCGCTGCGGACAATCTTCGCCGGCGCGCTCATCGCCGGAGCGATCGGCTGGATGCGGTGGATGGCGCCGTTTCGCCTGCCTGCGCCCTGGATAGTGATTCTTGCCCTGTCTCTCCCGTGGCTCCGGCACGCGAGCGAGAATGCCTTCCGCTACTCGGCAGAGATACTCAGTTTCGCCCTCGCGCCGTGGCTGCTGCTGCTCCTGCAGCGCACGACCACTTGGATTGCGCAAACCAGCGCCTTGGGGCGACTCGCGCTGGCCGGGTTCGCGATTGGGTGTAGCTACGCGGCAAAATACAGCCTGTTCGTGGCGCTCGCTTGCGCGGGGCTTTTCGTAGCGTGGGAAACACGCGCTCACTGGCTGCACGGCCCCCGGCGCGGATCAGCCCGCGTGAACATCCTGGTCGTCGGCGCGTGCGCCCTGGTAATCCCGCTGGGCCTCCGGGCCCTCAACGCCGCCTCCGCCAGCAGCGATCCCATTTCCTTCCAAGGCGACCGCGCGTTCGACTTCGTCGGCCTGGTGTTTGCGATCGCCAATCCCGCGCTGGCGCTGGCTGACGCGCAGGGGCCCTTGTTTCACGCGTTCGTCTTTCCCGCGGTGCTGCTCCCGCCGGGCGTCTCTCAGACGCTGGGGGGTGTCACGTTCATCGCCTGGCTGGCGTTTCCTGCGGGACTGCTGCTGGCGTGGCTGCTCGCGCGATTCTGGCGTGCGCCCGCAAATCGAGACGACGGCGCGGGCCGGCTGGCGGTGGCGACGCTGGCGCTCAACACCGCGGCGCTCTTCGTCCTGTGGCAAATCGCCGAGGTAGACCACATGGCGCGGCACGTCGCACCGGCGGCGCTCGCCGCGCTGCCGGTCGCCTTGCGGGAAGGACTGGACTGCTGGCGGACTCGCGCGGGCTGGCTTCGACCGGTGTTGGCAGTGGCGGCGATCGGGTTCGTCGCGGGACCGCTCGCCTACGGCTTCGTCTATGTCGGGGCCAAGGTCCACTCGACCCCTTCGGATTATCGGACCGGTCGCTCCGGGCTGCAGTTGCCAGCGATTTCGCGCACCGATGTCCCTCAGGCGATCGCCGGTGCCCGGCGTCTCGTGCCCCCGGGAAGCATCTGGCTGATCGAAGATCCGGAAATGGCCCTGGAGGTTCCGGGACGCTTCCTGCTCACCTACGGCGATCGCAGCGTGGGCCGGGAAATGCGCCGGCTGGAACGTGGCCCGTGGCGGCAGCCCGACGATCTGGCCACGAGTAAGCCGGTCACGCTCGCCGTCCTGCTCGAGCGCCGCTCGGGCGACTCCGCCGATCTGGGCAGCCTGCGCCGGCTGACCGATGCCCTGCCGGCAGCTGGCGGTTGGCAGCGGCACGACATTCCGGCCGCGAGCTTCGTGCTGTGGACGGGCAAGCTGTGAGATTGCCTCGAATTGGTGGACAGAGAACCGAGTTGTTCATGAAGTTCGCGGAGCCCACCGCCTCTGTGCCCGAAGAGGCGGCGGTGGGCGGGAGCGAACTTTGTGAACAACTCGGTT
>Ga0209514_10002153_pt1 | contig 31292 bp, 35 predicted proteins | sample Subgrocontami58m_FD_187452 | JGI IMG/M metagenome (GOLD analysis project Ga0209514, IMG submission 187452) | Subsurface groundwater microbial communities from S. Glens Falls, New York, USA - GMW37 contaminated, 5.8 m (SPAdes) (version 3) | ecosystem: Environmental > Aquatic > Deep subsurface >...
CTAATGGATTTGCGATTTAGGCTTGTCAATATTCTTCTCAGAACGAAAAAAAATAGTATCAAGAAAGAGCCGGTAGCGAAGAGTTTATAATAAAGAGGTTGACTTAAAAGGAAATTGAAAAAGGTTGGACGCGGCTCCGCTTGAGCCTGATTCATTTTATCAGCCAAAACTTTTATTTTTCCTTCAAAAGCCGGCAATGAAACTATCTTAGATTCAGTACGTTTTTCCAAGGCCAGACTAATCTGTTTTTGTACCATAGCATGGATATTTACAGAATCTCCCGATAATTCCGACAAGTTTTGTGTCGCAGCATTTTGTCCCTTTACAGATATTGAAAAGACTAAGAATAAAACTAAAAATGTTTTCATACTGCTAAATTCCTCTTAAGTGGAAATACCAGGTGGATTATAGTTCCTTTAAGAGGCAGCGAATTGAACTCAGCGTTGCCTTCATTTCTTTTCATTAATTCTTTAATAAAGTTAATTGTAATATTAGTTTTATTATTCATGTTGTCCGATAGACTTTCTATTTGTTCTGTTGTAAAAACAGATATAACAATTTTTTCTCTTACATATTTTGTTTGTATTACAAAAGCTCCGCCTTTATTGGATGCCGACTTAAGTAGAGAGAACACGCTTGTCAGCAATTGCTTAATTTCTTTTGGGTCTCCAAGAATGGGAGGAATGTTTTCTTCAAGATCTAACTCACATTCCAAACCGAGATTTTGAAGTGATGTATTAATAATATTTTTAAATTCCCGGACTAACTTATTAAGATTACAAGATTGTGCATTTTGCATTTTAGGTTTATTCAATTCCGAGAATTTAGAAAGCCGGTTTGTCAGTTCTCTTACTTTGTTAATTTGATTCTTGATGTTTGATGTTAGCTGCTTATCAATTTTTTTATTTTCAGATTCAAGCATATCTGTAAGCGACATAATTACTTGAAGCGGCTCCCGGATTTCTTCTAAGATACCTTCAGCTAATTCACCAATGGCATATACATCGAAATCATTCTGCATCTTTGATTGGTAGACCTGCAGTTCTTGATAAAGTTTATTAATAGACTGTTTCTGCCGAAAAGAAATGATCAGTGGAACAATAATTCCAAGTAAAATATTTATTGAATTACTCTCGAGTGAATCTTCCGATATTTTTGACAATGGAGTCATTATCGAGACCAACCCGTAGTTAGTATCGGAATGATATATTGGAAAAATGAATTGGTTAAGTTTTGAACCATTAATTGTGTATGAATTTAAATCAGGAATAATTGTTGGTTTTCTTGATTCGAACACCAAATCCAATATTCCACTTTTATAAATTTTGTTAACTGTATTTACGTGAAGTGAAGCAGCGTTTCTGTTTAAAGGAACTAAATGTCTTTGTGAATCAACAAATAAAAATACTTCTACTTCTTTAGCATTAAGAATTCTTTTTACATATTCATGGAATAATAGATTCGATTCCGAAATGTTTTTTGTTTTTTGAATCTTTTTATGGAAGTCAGAAAGATTGTTAACAAAAAAAGTATGTTTTTCTAATAGATTACTGCTTGTATTTTGTGCTTCAAAATTAATTAAACGTAAATCACCTTTTACTTCGGATTTTTTACTGAAGTATTGAAGCGATTTGTGAAACGATTCGTATTCCGATGTTCTTTCTTTTATTAGTCTCATAACAAATATTTCAGTGATTCCATTTGATACTTCAGAGGTTCTCTGTATCCTTCAATAAACTCACCAAGCTGGTTAATATCTTTAATGTGTAAAGTTGTAAAAATGTGTTCATCTAGCTGCAACATTCCATCCCAGTTGAGTTCTCCCAGCTTTAACATTTGAGTTATATAATCTGCAAGATGAACAATGGAAGATGATACACTAGCATTTTGGGAGAGAGCAGGGGTATGATGGTATCTTACAACTTCTGTAATTAGTTCAGGTATATTCCAATTTTTCAACAATGTCTCACCTATCTCACCATGACTCATTCCAAATACTTTTAATTCCGCTTCATTAAGATCTATACCTGAAAGAATTAATGTATTTATTTTAACAAAATCGGTGTGCATAAATCTATGAAGAACAGAAATTCCTAAATCGTGAAGAAGTCCGGCAATAAAAACTTCTCCGCTCTTTTCGAATCCCATATCCATTGCAAGTTTCTTAGAGATCGTTGCTGTTAAATAAGAATGCATCCAGAAACTCTTTTGATCAAGATATTGATCTGATTTGTTCTTCATGGATTCCATCAAAGATAAAGCAGAGACAATATTTCTTATTTCGTCATAACCCAGGATCATAATGGCGAATTCAATTGACGAAACACGTTTCGTCAATCCGTAAAAAGGAGAATTTGCAATCGTTAATATTTTCAGAACCACACTTTGATCTTTTGCAATTGCCTTAGATAAAATGTGAGGACTTGTAAAGACATTATTTAATAACTCAAGAACCTCTGATAATATCTTGGGTATTGGGGCAAGAGAATTAACCTTTCTAAGAATTAATTCTGTGCGGTCTTTTTTTACTTTATAATCTGATAATAATGTTTCCATATAACCTTCCCTACTTTTTTTCGATTAAAAATTCAATGTGATTTTCAAACAACGGCTGATAACTTGCTATAAAGTTATTTAGGTTTTCCATGCTGCCAAAGCCAAGAATATCAATAACATTTTCATCAAAAACGTAACCATCATCCCAATTAAAAGCTCCTAATCCTAATTTTTGGGTCATATAATCCGCAAGGTGCACCAGGGAAGGCAATACTTTTCCGTTGAAGGACTGAGAAGGATTATGATGATGAAGAACAGCATCGATTACATATTGCGGAAAATTCCATTTCTCGAATAGTACCCCGGCAATTTCTTGGTGGGTAAAACCTAACAATTCTTTTTCTGCGCAAAAAAAACTTAATTGATTTTGCTTTACAACTCTACAGATTTTATTAAAATCAGAATTCATATAATATTGAAGAACTGCCAAACCAAGATCGTGCAACAGCCCTACAGTAAATACTTCGCCTGATTTTTGGTAATGCAAATCGTCTGCAATTCTTTTAGCTGCTGTTGCAGTTAACAACGAATGTATCCAATATGCCTGGTGGTCCCAATTTACATTACTTCTATTATTTTTAAATACTTCAACTAAAGAGAGTGCAACTAAAATATTTTTAATTTGCTCAAACCCAATAATGATAACAGCAAATTCAATTGTTGAAACTCTTCGGGGCAAACCATAAAGAGGCGAGTTTGCAACGGCAAGAATTTTAGCTACTATTGCTTGATCTTTGGAAATTACCTTACAAAGATCAATTGCACTAATTCTGTCATTGTTAAATAAATTGGATACCTCAGAAATAATTTTGGGTATTGAAGGTAATGAACCAATGTACGAAAGCTTCTTTCTAATACGTTCCTTCGTTTCGTGGTTATTATTTTCAGACATTATATTCTTCCAATTGTAGTTTTAATGAATCAAGTACTCTAGAATGAATCTGGGAAACTCTTGAAACGGTAATGTTAAACACCTGGGCAATTTCTTTGTAATTCAAATCTTCATAGTAGTATAAACTTAGAATAGTTCTTTCTCTTTGCGGTAAATTTTTTATTGTCTCCAATAGTTTTTCTTTTAAATCTTTCTTTTCAAGAATTACATCGGGTTTTTCACTGTCATTAGGTAATGTTTCATAGAGCTGCAGGCCGCCATCGTCTTTGACAGGTTGATTCAAAGATAATGTTGAAACCGGATATGATGTTTTTGTATCTACGTCAACTGTAGTTTCAACTTTTTTTGTGTATTTCCGAAGCTCATCATAAATTTTGCCTCTAATGCGTTTAATAGCATAGGTTTCGAACTTGGTACCAAAATCGGGATCGAAACGGTCTATTGCTTCGCTTAAACCTTCTATTCCGAATTGAAAAAAATCTCTTCTATCAAGAAGACCATTCTGAACCAAGCTGGTTCTTTGAATGACATAATGAACAAGGTTCATATAATTGAGGACGATTTGCTTTTTGGTTTCAGGATTAGGTATTTGTTTGTATGATGACCATAGAGCTGCATTACTCATGTTTTTTATCTCCCGCTAAATGATCTGATATGTCTCCTAATTTATGAAGCGAGTTTTTGTTGATTGCTTTTATCAACCCTATTAGGATAATGCTTAACATTGTGGTTAGAAGTATAAAAATGGTAAAGGAATAAAGAAGTATTTGCTCTAATGCCATTCCTCTTTGTGTGAAATAAATAACCGATACGAAAAAAATTAATAAGCCAAATTGAAGAACTATTTTATTCATTTACTTCCAATCATTTTTTACATGAATATTGCAAACACCATACCATTTGAGAAATTATTTAGGTGCGTTATAAGCGTTGAAATTAAAGCGTTTGGAAGGTCGTTTTATCTGTGTGAAATAGGTGGTTGGTTATTATTAGCCACGTGTGCGATAGTAACGAAACGATCTACAATCGAAGAAATTTCACCGGCAGTCTTCAATTGAGGAATACTATTTATCAGCAATTCCTGGTTTACGATTGATTGATGCACTATTAAATCAAAGCTGATATAACCGAGGTATTTTGGTTCATTCCCGAAGAAATGTTTTGATGCCAACAAAATATTTCCGAAAGTACTTTCTGCTTCTTCATTGCTGCTACACTTGTTAATAACCACTAAGTTTTTTGCTGTACTGCATGAAGTGTTGAGCAGTTTAAGAACAACATAGGCATCCATAACTGCAGTAGGTTCCGGTGATGTTACAATAATGTTATAATCGGATTTAAGCAGCTGATGAAGTGTTAGTTCATCTGCACCTGCAGATGAATCTAATATTATATATTCATAATTAAGGTTGATATTTCTTAAGGAAACAAATAAATAGTCTAAAGTTTCCCTGCTTACTCTCGGATAATCTTCTCTACCCGAATCTCCATAAATTAAATCAAGATTCTTATCAACTGAACAAATTAATTCTTGTATTGATTTTCTTTGCTCAAAAAATTCCGATAAGGAAACTTTTGCAACTTGATTTAACAATACATTAAGGTTCGATAAATTCAGATCGAGATCAATCAGCAGAATCTTTTTACCTAATTGTGCAAGTTTACCGGCAAAATTTGCAGAGAAGAAACTTTTACCCGTTCCTCCTTTACCGGAACAAACGGAAATAATTTTGGAGCCGGAAAAAACTTTTCCTTTATTCTCCAACCGGCGCAATTGTATAAGTCGTGATGCTTGCCCATTCATTTATAAAGTTTACCTGAATAAACTAAGTTTGCCAAGAACGACGGGTCAACAGAAACTATATCGTCCGGTATTACCTGTCCGTTTGATAAAAACATTACCGGAACTTTATGAATTACTGCTACATTCATAATATTTCCATATGCAACAGCTTCGTCTATTTTAGAAAAAATTACCGAGCTATATTTAACAACTTTGAATTTTTCAACTACATCGTTCAACGTTCGCGTTGAAGTAGCAGTGCTTACTACAAGAATAGTCTTATCTACTTGAGCTGCGCTTAAATATTTCTGAATTGATTCCAAATTTTCTTTTGCTTTTTGATTTCGTCCGACGGTATCAATAAAAATAAGATCTTTACCTTTAAATTTTTTGATAAGCTTAGGCATATCTTCAGGTTCATAAGCAACCGCCATCTCGATATCGCTTATCTCTGAGAATATCCTCAACTGATCTATCGCACCAAGCCGGTATGTATCAATAGATATCAAACCAACTTTTAATTTGTGAATGATTTTAGAAATAACAGCGAGTTTAGCAATACATGTGGTTTTACCAACACCTGTCGGACCAACAAGTGCAATTGTGGTAGTTTTGTTTTTGTTTATCTTAAGCTCCGTTGTGGGTATCATAGAAGCCATGCTGGAGTGAAGATAATTCTCAAGATTTGTATCTTCAATAAAAGCCGCGGAATTAGTTAAATGATGAATAAGAGATTTGATAATACTTTTATGCACCTCGTGCATTTCCAAAGTGTAAGCAATTTCTTTTATCTGTTTTTCGATTTTATTACCAATCGGCTGCTGCCTTTCCGGTTGGTTTATTTTCTCGCTTGATATATTCTGGTTCCGGTCTTTGCCATATATTTTATTGCTAAGCTTTTCTAATTCAGAATTGAAGTTCGAGTTATAATCTAAATTTTGTGCTGCAGATTTATTAATACGCACCGGTTGATCTACTCCTGCAGTTATTTCATACATTTTTTTCATATTAAATCGTTTTTCGCCTTCGATAACTCGCGTTCCCAGAATAATTGCTTCTAAACCTAATTCTGTTTTCATCTGATGAGCGGCTTCTTTTAAGGTAGGAGCCAAATATTTTTTAATTTGCATTATTCACCTCTATTTTTCCAATGAACTCCAATTCTATATTTGCAGGCAATTCTGTGTAAGAAAGCACAATAAGTTCCGGGAAACTGCTGTTAATTAATCTATATAAATATGGACGGATAGTTGCTGAAGTTAGTAAGACAGCCGGATAACCAAGCGAATTGAATTTTTCGATCGTTGTCTGTATTTGAGTATTCAACTCACGCAAAATATTTGGATGTAGTCCCAGAGCAACAATATTATCCTTTTGAGACTGTAATGATTTAGTGATAGCATTTTCGAGATTCTCACTTAATGCCACCGCATGAATAATCCCGTTTTGATCACGATAAATATTTCCAATCGTTTCGCCGATTGTATGGCGGACGTACTCTGTTAATACATCAATATTTTTTGTCGTTTTCGAATAATCAATTAATGCTTCAAGTATCTGGACAAAATCTTTAATCGGAATATTTTCCTTCAGCAGATTTTGCAAAACTTTTTGAATCATACCGAGATTTAAAGTATCCGGATTTATTTCTTCAATTACTGCAGGATAATCTTTCTTTAAGTTTTCAAGAAGCTGCTTAATATCCTGCCGTGTTAATATTTTATCAAAGTTTTTCTTCAGTAGTTCTTGCATGTGTGTTGTCAGAACAGAAATACAATCAACTACTGTAAAACCAAGCATCTCCGCTTTTTCTTTTTCTTCTTTATTAATCCAGAAACCCTGTATCCCGAACGCAGGATCTGTGGTGGGTAAGCCGCTTAATGTTTCTTTGATTGATCCCGGATTCATCGCGAGCATCATTTCCGGGTATATTTCATATTTTGATACAATATTACCTTTTATTTTAATTATATATTCATTTGGTAAAAGTTGTAAGTTATCGCGCACACGAACGGGTGGGATTAAAACACCATATTCAAGAGCAATTAATTTTCTTGTAGAGGATATTTTTTCAAACAGATTACCACCTTGTTTTTCATCTACTAGACCAATCAATCCATAACCGATTTCCACTTCTATCGGATCGACTTGAAGATACTGTTCTAGTTTTTCTTCTATCGGTTCCGATGTCATCACTTCTTTTTCAACCGATGCAGCTGAAATTGCTTTTTTTGATTTGTTCGTAACAAAAGAAATAATTCCTAGAATTGTACTGAAAAAAACAAATGGAAACATTGGCATTCCAGGAATAAAAGCTAGCATGAACGATGTACCGGATACTGTTCCAAGAACACGCGGATTCGAAAAAAGCTGTGTCTTCATCTGAAGATCTAAAGCAGTACCCGATGCACTCCGCGTTACAACTAATCCTGCTGCAGTAGCTATAACCAATGCCGGGATTTGTGATACTAACCCGTCGCCAATTGTTAAGATAGTATAACTTTGAATTGCATCGGTAAACGACATTCCCCTTTGTGCAACTCCAATAATAAATCCGCCTATAATATTGATTCCATTAATTATTAATCCTGCAATAGCATCTCCTTTTACGAATTTACTTGCACCGTCCATAGCTCCAAAAAATTCAGCTTCACGGGATATCACATCGCGTCTTTTACGAGCATCGGATTCGTTAATCAATCCGGTATTCAAATCAGCATCAATTGCCATTTGTTTTCCTGGCATTGCATCCAAAGTAAACCTTGCTGCCACTTCAGAAATTCTTCCGGCTCCTTTTATAATAACTATGAATTGAATGACAACTAAGATGATGAACACAATAAATCCGACCACATAATTTCCAGCTACCACGAAAGTTCCGAATGACTCAATTACTTTTCCCGCATATCCTTCAATAAGAATTAACCTTGTTGAGCTGATATTAAGTCCAAGTCGGAAAAGTGTGAGGACCAAAAGTAACCCCGGGAATATAGATATATCTAATGGAGAATTAATGTAAAGCGATACGACCAAAATTAAAATTGATATTGTAATATTTAACGCTAATAAAAAATCCAACCAACCCGCTGGAAGTGGAATCAACATTAGTCCAAGTATTAGAATCAAGCTAAATGCAAGAAGTATATCTGAATATTTTCCAAAACTTTTCATGAATTAAATAATGCTCTTCTGTTTTTTTATTTTTTTCATTTGATAGATATATGCAAGAATTTGTGCAACTGCCTTAAAAAGTTTTGCCGGAATTAAATCTCCAACTTCACATACCTTGTATAGGGCACGGGCAAGCTCCCTGTCTTCATAAAGAGGCACTTCATTTTCAACTGCGATTTTTTTGATCCTTTGTGCAAGTTCATCCATTCCTTTTGCCAGAACTTTAGGGGCATTGTCTTTATTCATTTCATATTTAAGCGCAACGGCAAAGTGAGCCGGGTTAGTGATAACAACATCGGCTTTAGGTACGTCGTTCATCATTCTTCTGCGAGTTGCTTGAATCATATTTTTTCTTATTCGTGATTTAATCAGCGGATCGCCTTCAGTCTGTTTCAATTCATCCTTCACTTCATGCTTAGTCATCATCATCTCTTTTTTGAACTTCATCTTTTGAAAAATAAAATCTACGGCTGCAATAAGCGTAAAGAATAGCATTATTTTCCAAACCATCGAGAATGCGGCATCAAGCATGAAGGATACTATTTCCTCGATCGATAGATTGACAAGCTCAAAAGTATCCTGAATTAATTTCGAAATAACTAAGTATGCGAAAAGGCCTATGATAACAAGTTTAGCAAGAGATTTGAGAATTTCTACAAGAGAATGAGAAGTAAAAAATATTCTTTTTATGCCTGCAATTGGATTAAACCTGTTCAATTTAGGTGTAAACGCTTTGCCGGAGAACTTGAAACCCACTTGCGAGATATTACTTACCAGGGAAACGATAATTAAACTTATAAAAGTAGGGGATAGAATAATGAACAGAAAGAGAGTCCATTTTAAAAAATATGTTTGAAGAATTGTTTGATTGATATTAAAAGTTTCAAGCGAACTAAAAATTTCTTTTGTAAAAGAACCCAACTCCTCACCGATAAAACCTTTAGTTATAAAAATTAAAATTAGTCCGCATCCAAAGACAGCAAGTGAATTTAATTCGGTGCTTTTTGCAACTTGTCCTTTATCGCGTGCATCCGAGAGTTTTTTCCCGGTCGGTTGTTCAGTTTTTTCCTGTCCTTCTATCTCTGCCATTCTATACGCTCATCGCTCTAATCATTTCTGAAAGTTGATATTCATAATTGTTCAATAGGTTCTTAATCGCATAAAAATAAATTGGTATAAGTATGGATAAGAATATAAGTCCAAGACCAATTTTTGCCGGTTGTGTTATAAAAAATATTTGAATGTTCGGGATAACTCTCGATATTATTCCTTCTGCGATATGAATTAAGAAATATGAAACAACAATCGGTGCAGCAATCTTCATTGCAATAATAAAAACTGCAAAGGACAGCTTAATTATCAAACTTATTAAGGGCTGTGTTACAGTGAACTTTGCAATGGGTACTAACTCGAAAGAGGCAACGACTGCAGAAATTATATGATGATGCCCGTTGATGAGAAGAAATATCATCATGCTTAGGTAAAAAATAATTTCGCCTACAACATTGTTCTGTATATCCTGCATAGGATTTAATACTTCCGAAAACATCAGACCCATATCATAACCTATTAAATGTCCTGCGTAAGAAATTCCGTAAAAAATAAAGTTTAGAGTAAATCCCATTATCAATCCCATTATTATTTCCCTTGCTGAATTCACAATAATTGTAACAAGGTTTACATCAATAATAATTTTACTTTTATCAATTGTTAGAAAAGTAATGTACGCTATTACAAATGAAATAAATATTCTGGCAACTGCTGGAATTGAATTATGTCCAAGTACGGGTGCAGCAATTATCATAGCGATGACTCTCAAGAAAATGTAAAGCACAAGAAGAAAATCACCAATTAATATTTCTGTCATTTTACTACGGTCTGAAATATTGTAAACATTTTTATTGTGATAGCAACCATCTTATCTACAATCCATGGCAGCAATAAAATAATAACCAAAGCTGTTGTAATTAATTTCGGCACGAATGTCAGAGTCATTTCTTGAATTGAGGTTGCCGCCTGAAATATTGAAATAAAAATTCCAACGATTAAAGAAGTTCCAAGTATTGGAAGAAGAATTATAAATGTCGTGTAAAAAACATCTTTCAATATTTCAATTACAAGTTCTTCGGTCATTGAAAGCTCCTGATAACAGACCCAACGATTAAATTCCAGCCGTCAACGAGAATAAACAAGAGTATTTTGAATGGTAATGATATCATCATTGGGGGCATCATCATCATACCCATCGACATTAATATACTGGACACAATCAAATCAACCATTATAAACGGAATGAATAGGAAAAACCCCATAATAAATCCTGTCCTCAATTCACTTAGCGCAAATGACGGAATCAAAATGTATGTTTGAATATCGTTGCGGTTTTTAGGGCGTACTTGATTAGACAAACCGATAAATAATTCCAGATCTTCATCGCGAACATGCTTAAACATAAATTGACGAATCGGTTCTATACCTTTATCATATGCTTGCTGAATATTGAGTTTATTATCCATTAGAGGTTTCAATGCTTCATCATTCACTTTATTCCATGTAGGAGCCATAACAAAAAAAGTAATAAACAATGCTATTCCTGCAAGTAGCTGCGATGGAGGCATCTGCTGGGTACCGAGGGCGTTCTTCAAAAAATGAAATACTATTATTGTACGCAAGTACGATGTTGTCATTATTACAATAGAAGGTGCAAGCGACAGTACCGTCATTAACAGAAGAATTTGAAGTGTAACGGAAACATCATTTCCATTTTCTGCTTTGCCGATATCCAGATTTATTTTAGGAAAAGGTAAAGTAGTAGAAGAAGCTTGTTGTGCGCTTATACTATTAATTGTAAAAAAAATAAGAAGTGCTGTAACTAATAGAAACGTTTTCCTGTTCATCGAATTCCTAAATTTTGTTTTAAGATCTCAACAAAATTCAGCTTAGATTGATCTGTTCCCAATTCATTACCTTCAAAGTCGTTGTAATTAAATTCTTTGAGAAGAGAAATATTATTTTCACTGATTCCAAGAACTAAAAGTTTATCTTTTATTTTAACAAACGATAAATATTTTTTAGGAAGTATCATCTGGTTGAACAAAACATTTACATTAATATTTTTTGCTTTTTTACCGTTCAGTGAGAAAGAATGTCTTTTGACAAGAACTAAAATGCCGTATAGTAAACCGAGGATTAATACAAGCGGCACAATAGATTTAATTATATCAATAAATGACATTAGCTGGCATCCTTTATTCTATTTGCGGGATCCAAAAGATTTGTTATTCTAATGCCGAAGTGTTTATCAATTACAACTACTTCTCCCTCGGCAATTTTTTTGTTATTCACAAAAACATCCACCGGTTCGCTTGCAAGTTTATCCAGCTCTATAACATATCCGCGTTCTAATTCAAGAATATCTTTTATTTGCATTTGAGTTCTACCAAGCTCAATAAAAATGTTCATCTGTAAATCTTTTAAGAAATGCAGCTTATCATTATATACGCCTCCAGTCTGTCTCGAATCATCAAATTCTTCAAACTGAGCCATTGAACTCACAGCTTTTTCTTCTAATGTTTTTTTTTCATCAGCGGGGTTGGTTAATTCATTGTTTTCCATTTATTAAACCTCAGAAGGATTGTTCTTCAAATAATTTTCTTGTTACTTTAATCGCTTTTTTATTATTAGAGACACCTATTCTAACTAAAAAAAGCATTTGCTTTCCCGTTCGAACTTTTTGGTTGTCGCTAATCTTTGTTTCAAGACGGATTATATCTCCAATTTGCATATCGAGAATTTCTTTTACAGAAAGTTTTGCGGTTCCCAGTTCAACATGGATCGGGAGTAAAGTTTTTGAAAGATGACTGCTAACTACATCACGTGCGGTTAATCCAAAATGTTTTATTGCTCTTACAGAAGTAAGTTTTTGTGATGATAAACGGGCAAGAATGTCATCAAAAGCAAAAGTTGCAAAACAAATATTCATTAAAAACGATTGCTCACCAACTAAAATCTCAAACGGAATTAATAAAACTGATTCGCTCTGAGAAGTTATCTGTGCAAAATCAATATCGGGTTCAAAACGCTCAACTACAAAATCCATTACGTCAACTGTTTGCCATGCTTTTTTAAGGTCGAGCATTATTCTATCTACTACTACTCTTAATACTTTTTGTTCAATCGGAGTTATTGCCTTTGTCTGTTTTGTGCCCAGGCCGTTACCGCCTAAAAGTTTATCTACAAGTGAAATAGCGAAATCATTGTTTAATTCCAGTATTCCTTTAACATCCGTGTCCTTAATTTCAAAAGTAAACAGGCATGCGGGATTTGATACTGACAATACATATTCCGAATAGTAAATTTGATCCACGGATGTTACATTAATATTTACAACCGTTTGAAGTTTAGTTACAAGAAATGAACTGAAGCTGTCGGCAAAATTTTCAAAAATGTTTCTTAGAACCCGGAGTTGATTCTTAGAGATTCTATTTGGCAGACGGAAATCGAAAAGAATTGGTTCTTTCTCTGAATGTGCTTCGATCTTCTGTTCGGTACCGCTTTTAACGTTATTAACTAGCGCATCAATTTCTTGTTGTGATAATATCTCTGCCATAATTATAATTATTGTAAAATATATTTACTGAAATAAATAGCATTGATTTTAACTTCCGGCATTACTTTATTAACACGTTTCATTATTTCCGTTCTAAGTGTATCTCGATAAACAATATTGCCAAGCTGAGATATTCCCTTACTGCTTACTACCGAAATTACAGCATCTTTAAGCAGAACCTCTTTTGCTTTAAGTTCTTGTGTATTTTGTTCTGATGCAACATCGAACCCAAGCGAAGAAAGAAGTAATCTTTTTCCATCTGTGTTTGCCGGATTAATAATAAGATCATCAACCATATAAATATGTTTTCCGAGTTCAACAGACTTCGGTTCTTCTTTTTTTACGGCTTCTTTGTCTGCAGCAGGTAATTGTTGTTCGGCAGAATTGTTTACCTGTAATCTTGTCAACAAAAAATTCGCGGTAATAAAATAAACCGCTACAAGTTGTATGATAAATAAAGGTATTCCAAAAATTAGGATTTTGAAATTGAAACCTTTTTTTACCTTAACAGGAGGTAAAATTTCTGTTGTTTTTACTGCCGGTTTTTCTTCTTCTAATTTTTCCATAGCGACTTTATTTTTTCAATTGTTATGCCATAGAAAAAGCATAAAAAAAATTAAATAAGAAGCGAATTGTTATATCGAATGGCCAATATTAGTCAAATGGATGAATAACAATTTGTTTAACAATTTGTTTTATCAAATAACCAATCTCCTTTGCAGTATAGAAAAACCTCTAAGAGCAATTTTAGAAAACATTATTTTTTAAGAAGGAGGCCGTGGGCTAGGTAGTTGATTAAATTAGCTTATGGCTTTTTTACCAACCACCTAACCCACAGCCCTTTAGGCAAGTTCCGTAGGTTCAGAAAATTTTATCTAATTAAATTTGTTATCTCTTGAAGTAAAGCATCTGCCGTTGTGATTACACGTGCATTTGCCTGGAAACCTCTTTGAGATACAATCATTTTGGTAAACTCTTCAGACAGATCAACATTGGATTGCTCAAGAGCACCCGATTGAACTGTAGTGCCGGTCTCTTCACCTAAACTGCCGATTCTTGGTTCACCGCTATTGGCATATGCTGAGTACATATTATCACCAACGCTTATTAATCCATTTAAGTTATTGAATGTTGAAATCATTATTTGAGCTAAACTCTTTGAACTTCCGTTTGAGAAAATACCAACTATATTTCCGTATTGGTCAATGTTCATGTTTGAAAGCTGAGCAGACGGCGAACCATTTTGTGAAAGGGCGCTGATTACAGAACTGGATGATGTTTGTGTCACACCGCTAAATCCCGTACCAAAATCAAGAGTTAATTCCACAACTTGAGATCCACCGCTTGGTGTAAAAGCAAATTGCGGATTGTTTGGTGAAATGTTTGGCGGATCTATTGTACCGTCGGGATTAAATAAAATTGTTCCGGTTGAATTTGCCGGTTGTCCATCGCTTGTGCTTGTCCCCGGTACAGATGCTGTCCATGTCCAGAGATTATCAGCAATTTTTGTGTATTTCATTGTAATTTGATGCGCAGTTCCTAAAGAATCATAAATAGTAACTGAGCCGCTTACTACGTTTGGAACTCTATTGTTATCAGCAGAAATACTCAATGTAGCAGTGCTTGAATTTTGTGTAATTGTTTTTGCATCCAATAAGAAATCAATATTTGAAGCCGGAATATTAACACGGTTTGCCGTATCATCAAATTTTGCGAGCGATGCAGCATCTAATGTGAAATTTCCGCTGCCGTTATCTGTGAAAACCAAACCTGCAATATTTCCGGTTGTAACAGATGTATCGGTAGAATCTTTCAAATCCCAACTCATAGTGTAAGTATTGGCTGCGGTTAACTTATAAGTTGTTTCTAAAGTAAATGCTGTTCCTAATTCATTATAGACTGTTACTTTAGTTGGTGTCGTAGTATCAGGAAGTGGAGTAGCCGGATCAGTATCTAAAGCAGATGAATTAATATTACCTCTTTGAGTTACAGCTTCAGTTCTTGTTAATTTGGAATTACTTTTTAAGTTGCCGCCCCACTTAATATTATTTGTTGCAATTGCAGGCAGCTTAAGATTAGTGTCAATTACAATATCTTCTAAATTATTTCCGGGAGGAATTGTACCTTCAGCATTTGCAACTTTACCCTGTACAATAGCACCGTTCTGAGGACTCACTAATTTTCCGTCAGCATCAAATAGAAAAGCCCCTGCGCGTGAAAAGAAAGTTTGTCCACTACTTTTTAAAACAAACATTCCCTGTCCTTGTAGTGCCAGGTCGGTTGTAATTCCGGTTCGTTCAAAAGTACCTTGATTCCAATTACGGTCAATGGAATTAATTTTCATACCAAGACCGATTTGATATGAATTTGTACCGCCGGTTGTTTCAGTTGGATTTGTACCGGCTTTTACAAATTGATTAAATGTATCGCTGAATGTAACACGTGAACCTTTAAATCCTATAGTGTTAACATTAGAGATATTGTTCCCAATTACGTCCATCATTGCTTGGTGATTGCGTAAGCCTGAAACACCTGCGAAGAGAGAAGTTAAGAGTGCCATTTTTTTGATCCTCCTTGGTTTGATTCAGCTTCAGTCAGTCGGCCGAATCCGAAGCGCCCTTGGAAGGTCCCGCTCCGTATTTTTATTATTAGTTAATTATACTGCAAATACTACGCTGTCAATATTTGTAAAAACGTTTTCAGTTAAATTTGTAACTTCAATTGCTGTTATAACAGTCTTGTTGGGAATATTAACAATGAACGCTGTCTTATCCATCATTACCAATGAATCCCGTGAACCTTTTGCTTCTGCTTTTTCTACTGCACTTTGAATCTTTGTAAGTTCATCATCACTTAATTGAATGTTACGAGATTCAAGTCGTTCTAAAGCATGATTTGAAAATTTTACTTTCTCCAGTTCCTCTCTGAAGATTGCATCAAAACGGTTAACCGCTTCACGCGATACATTACGCAAAGACGATCCTTCATTTCCTACAATGGGAACAAAGGGAACTGAGATACCATTAATTTCTGCCATTATTTCCCGTCTCCTTTATTATTAGGATTAAGCACTTCTGAAATATCAGAAATTGAATATTGCGCACCGTTTATTAAAATTACCGTACCTTTATCACTGGTGAATTTAACACCGTCAATCGTTCCATACTTAAATAAACTCACTGTCATTGCTTCGCCATTCAAATTTGTTGCCTCAACTGCAAATGTGTAATTACCATTTGTTAATTTGTTGCCATTATTATCGGTCAAATCCCAGGAAAGTTTATTGTCGCCAATTTTGTTTGAGTCTATATTCATAGTTTTAACCAGGGCACCGTTAGCATTATAAATTTTTAATTGAACATTTTTAGCTTCAACAGGCAGATTATAACCGAGGGTAATATTTTCCTGTCCGCTTAAAATCAGTTTATTTCCATCAAGCTTAACATCTTTGCCGATTAATGTCGCCATCATTGTATTATTAATTGCTTGTGTTAATTGTGAATTTGTTTCCATACTAAGTTTTACAGCATCATTCAGATTAGTCAACTGTTCAAGCGACGAGAATTGCGCCAATTGAGCTGCATATTGCGTTCCATCCATTGGACTAAGCGGATCTTGATTCTTCAACTGAGAAATCATCAATTTTAAGAAATCATCTTTACCCAAAATTGATTTTGATGTGCGCGTATTTTTGACTGATGATGTATTAATTAAGTTTGTTACTGAGTCTGCCATATTTCACCTATGCTAAATATTCGTAAGTGTTATAACCCATTTTCTTATGAGGAGCATTAACAAGTTCTTCTATCATCTGCTCCTTGTCATTGTGGTTATTATATTTTTTCTTCTGAACAAAAGATTTTGTTGGACGTTGATCATAATCCGCCAGGCTAATATTAACCGAACTATACTTTATTCCCTCTTGCTGAAGATTATGTTTTAACTGTTCAATATTTGATTGAATGAATTGTTTTATATTTTCGTTTTCTACTTCAATCCTTGTAAAGATTTGATTGTTAACCATCTCAATAGAAAGTTTTACCTTTCCAAGGTTTTCCGGGGAGAGCTGGAACGTCATACTCTGTTTTTCGCCTTGCAAGATAAGTTTTGAGAATTCCGGGATTAAATCGTTCGTTTTAATATTCTTTACTGTTTCTTGCATTGTTTTCACGTCCGAAAAGAGTTTAATTTTTTCAGTATCAAAATCAATGCTCGATGTCTGCATTTGCTGTACAGAATTCTTAAATGTTTCATGAGCAGTATATTTGCTTTGATCTTTATTTTCCTGTCGGGTAAAATCAGTATCCCGTAGAGTCTGTTTTTCCTGTTTATCATTATCGTGCCTAATTGTTTCTACACTTTGTGCTTCTTTCTTTTCATTTACAGTGTTATCATTTATAATATTTTTTGCTGTAACATTATTATTGCCTGTTGTTACAGTATTTTTAAATGTTTCATGAGCAGTATATTTGCTTTGATCTTTATTTTCCTGCCGGGTAAAATCAGTATCCCGTAGAGTCTGTTTTTCCTGTTTATCATTATCGTGTCTAATTGTTTCTACACCTTGTACTTCTTTGTTTTCACTTACAGTGTTTTCTTTCACAGTTGGTTTTATGTTCAGGTTAACTGCCGCCTCACTACCAACCGTAACTTTTACGGTGTTATCCTTCATAATATTTTTTGCCGTAACATTATTATTGCCTGTTGTTGTAGTTGACGTGGAGTTTATAGATGTTGATTCGACACTGTTTTCGTTAGCAATTTTAATTATTTGTTTTGCTGAAACTTTTACTATTACTTTATGTTCTTCATTAATGCTTTCATTAGTCAAAATACTTTCATCTACGGTTGGTTTACTGTCACTATTTTTATATCCTTTAGATGGAATTACAAACTTCAGATCTTCTTTTTCTAAATTTTTCAGACCATTGAATGCTTTCTGAAAGTCACTTTTAATTTCATTATTTGATTCGGGTTTTACCTCAAGTTTACCGGTATTAGATTCAGTTTTCTTAATATCAATACCATTCTTCTCCAACATTTTCTCCGGATTGATTTTACCGGATACAAACTCAACCGGTTCTGATTTTTTTTCATAAACGGACTGATTATTAATATTGATAGAAACCTGTTTAACATTAAGTTCTTTTATAAGATTATTTACATCAATATTGTTTTGTGAAAAAATGTTTAGAGGTTTTATTACATTTTCACCGGTTGCTGCTTTTATTGAAATATCATAAGGATTAACAATTTTTTCTCCCTGAAGACCATTTAATATTTTAAATGCGCTCTCATTATTATCAAATTGGTTTTGTCCGATATTTCCGTAAGGTTTATTATTCTGAGAAATATCAACAAGATTTCCGGGTGATAGCTCAGAACTCTGAAAATTTTTAGCGTAATTAAATTCAACTACCGGTGTCTTTTCTGCACTGTTCGTTATAGTTTGTTCTTCATTATCTTTTAACCAATCATTTTTTCCCTGAACAAGTATTTGAATTACTTCAGCTTTATAGAATAATTTTTGTTTTAATTGATCTTCAACATTTTCTATTTCTTCAGTATTCTTATTAACATCATTGCCGTTTGTTTCATCAGAAGGGAATAGTTTAGATAAATTATTTATTGCCGCAATATTTCCATCTCTTTTATCAGCACTTATCAAGGATTGAAGTGATCCCAACATTTTATCTATAACAACGGGGTTTTCCGTATCAACTTTTTTAAGCGGTGTGATGTTTAAAGTAATTTTACCTGGATCAGTCTTGAAAACTATTGATAGCTCTTTACCATAAAAATCATTCTGTTCATTGTTAGAAATAATTTCCGAATTGTTGCTGATCTTGTTAACGAGTCCATTAATAAATTGTGTTAATTGTTCCCCGTCAACAACAAATTGTTTTTTACTAATTTCCGTTGAATCAATTTTATAATTTGATTCAGTTGATTGCATTTCCGGATTCGAAGTGATGAAAGAATTAATAAATTGAAATAATTCACTTAAATCATCAGCAGAGACTTGAATAACATTATCTGTTGGAGGTAAAGTTTCATCTTTCGGATTTATTTCACTATTGCTTTGTAATACTGTTTTCTTACTGGTTTCATCTTCATAAACTTTAATAATATCGGAAAACATATAAGAACCTATCAAGGGTCTTTTTGTTCCCATTGATAATTCAGGACTTGTTCCGCTAAGCTTGTCTATAAAAAATGTACTAAAGTTCATCAGTTAACACTTATTATTCTATTTACCACTTCAGGCTTAAATTCAGCTAATATTTCTGCTGCTTTTTTCTTTTTCATTGTAAACAGTATATCTCTTGCAATATTATCGGAGTAACCTTGAATTATTTTAGCCGCTTTTTTTGTCTCCATTGATTCATAAAGTTTTACTGTCTGTTTTACCCAGTTTTTATAATCGGTTTTTTCCTTATTGGCAACCAATTCTGTTTGAACCGGGATCGATTCCGGTTCGGTTTTATTTATCTGCTCCGTTTTAACTATATCCTTTTGCCGGGATGGTGGAACCGGATTCTTCGTTTCAGCTTTTTTTACTGCATCAGTGTTCTCATTTTTTGCATCGTTACTTTTAGTTGTATTAGCTACCGCTACGGTATCGATTGGCGGCTGAACATTATTCTGTTTCGTAGAATCTTGAGATTGCGGGGCTTGTGTAGAATCAACTTTTGTTTCCTGTTTTGTTTTTGCTGCTTCTCGGGGCAAAGAAACATGTGTTATTGGCGAGAAATCAAATTTGAAAATGTTTTTGAAAGAAGAATTCAAATAAATAATAGCTGCGCTTATAAAAATAAAGACAAGAACAAATGGAACTATGTAGATAATTTTTTCTTTCATGTTTAATCCGAATTATAATTAACAATTGCGATATCGTTTAACATTTTTAGTTCGGTTTTTCTTTCCTCTATTAAGAAATTACTGTAATCATTTTCTTTAAGAATTTCGAAAGCTTTAATTTCTTTCTTCTTCACCAATAATTCCTTTTGTTTCAGTTCTTTTCTCTTTAAGCAGGCTTCAATCTCTTTTTCAATATGAACAATTTCTTTTTTTAATTGCTCATCGTATTTTTTTATACTTTGATAATCAGAGGTTTTTAATTTGTGCTTTAGAATATCTTTTAAAACCTTTTTTCTTTCTTCAATAAAAATATCGCGCTCATTTTTCCGGTTAATTATCTCTTTATTGATGATTGATATTTCCCGCAATATCTTTTTTTCAAGAATTTCTTTAACATTTGCAATAGATTGAAATTTGAATTTATACTTTGACATCACTCAATTCACAAAATCGGTGAATCAATAATTTGATTTAATCTTTCTAATGTTTGATCATATAAAGCTTTTTCAAACATATCCTGCTTAAGAAAGCCGCGGAATTGATTGATCTTTGTGAGAGAATGATCAATATGCGGATTGCTTCCTTTTACATAAGCGCCAATATTTATCAAATCCTCTGCTTCTCTGTATGTTGCAAGAATTTCATTAAAGCGCATAGCACGTTGATAATGTTCCTGGTCAATTATATCAGGCATAACTCTGCTAATACTTTGAAGTGTATCAACTGCCGGAAATTGGCCAAGGTTTGCAAGTTTGCGTGAAAGTACTATATGACCATCAAGAATAGAACGGACAGCATCTGCAATCGGTTCTGTCATATCATCGCCCTCAACAAGAACAGTATACAAACCGGTAATTGAACCTTTATCGGTAGTACCCGCTCTTTCAAGTAATTTCGGTAATATCGAGAAGACAGATGGTGTGTAACCTTTTGTTGTTGGCGGTTCTCCTACTGTTAAACCGATTTCTCTTTGCGCCATTGCAAAACGAGTAACAGAATCCATCATCAACATAACATCAAGTCCAAGATCTCTAAAATATTCTGCAATTGTTGTAGCAACATAAGCACCTTTCATTCTAATGAGCGGTGATTTATCACTGGTTGCACAGATAACAATAGATTTTTTTAATCCTTCTTCGCCTAAATCCCTTTCTATGAACTCCCGTACTTCTCTTCCCCGTTCTCCAATTAATGCAATTACATTAATATCTGCACTCGTATTTCTTGCAATCATACCCAGCATAACACTTTTACCAACACCGCTGCCGGCAAAGATTCCAATACGCTGCCCTTTGCCAATCGTTAATAGTCCATCAACCGATCTTATACCCGTTTGAATTGGTGTGGCAATTCTTTTTCTTTCAAGAGGGTTTGGTGGTTCCCGGTATGACTCTCTATATGAAGAATAATTTATTTCTCCGCCGCCGTCAATCGGATTGCCAAGTCCATCAATAATTCTTCCTAGCAGTTCTTTGCCAACACCAACGATAAGATTTTTACCGGATGCTTTTAATTCGCAAGCGGGAGAAATATTGTGTACCTCGCCAATTGCAATTGATAACACCTTACCGTTTTTAAATCCCACAACCTCTGCTTTACAAATTTCATTACCGCTTTGATCTACAATTGTGCAAATTTCTCCGAGCACAGCGTTAGGACCAACCGATGCAATTACCAAACCAATAACATCAACAACTTTACCATTAACACGAATCGAATCAGTTTTTGATAAAACGTTGCGATACTTTTTAGTTATGTGTTCAACAATTTCCATAATCCAACCTAAATACTCTCTACTAATTTCATCCTAAGTTCACTTAATTGAGTTGAAATACGTGCATCTACATTTCCTATTTCGGTTTCAATAAGACAACCGCCCTTTTCAATCCGGCTATCACCTTCAATTTTTATTTTTGTAAAAGAATTACCGTTTATTATGTTTTTACTGTCCACTGATAATTCTTCCAAATCTTGCGGATGCAGACGAAGTTTAACTTCATTAGCTCCTATTATTTTATTAATTGCGAGTCTTATATTTTCATTAATGATATTTTTTTCTTCAATCTCACGTTGGATAATTTTTTTAGATAACTCATAAGCCGTTTCAATAACAAGCTTTTCAAAAATTTTCTCCTGCCCTAGAAGATGCTCATCATATTGCTTGATTATGTTGTAAACCTCCTCATACTTCCGGAAGAGTTTTGCTGAATAGTCTTGTTCCAATTCTCTGCGTGTCTTTTCCTGCCCATCTAAAAAACCTTGTCTGTAGTAATCATCAAGCTGCCGTTTCAAAAAATCGGTTTCATTTTCAGTGGAATCAACGTCGCTAAATCCTGCAACTTTGAGTGCCGGTCTATTAGATCTAGAACCAAGTTTTATAACATTAGACATAAACTTCTTCCGGTCCCCCTCTCATATTGAGAGAGATTTCACCTTTCTCTTCAAGTGCTTTAATTACATCAATGATTCTTGCTTGAGCCGCCTCAACTTCTTTTAACTTAACCATGCCCATATATTGTAATTCTTCTTTAAGAAGATCTGCAGCTCTTTCCGACATGTTCTTAAATATTTTTTCTTTCATTCTTTCTTCAGATACTTTTAACGAAAGTGCTAAATCTTTTCTATCAACTTCACGGAGAATTTTCTGAATATCTTTATCATTAATGTTAATTATTTCATCAAAAATGAACATCAAGCGTTTAACTTCGTAGGATGTTTCTTGATTCATCTCTTCAAGTTTTGTTAATATTTCCTTTACCATTCCAACATTTGCGCGATTAAGAATTGCCGCTAGACATTTAGGCCCGCCTAATTTACCGACAGATTGACTCATTGAAGCGCCTGCAATATCATCTACAACATTTTCAATTTGTTTCAGAGTTTGAGGAGCAATTTTTCCAAGAGTTGCAATTCTAAAAGCAACATCTGCACGTAAATCTTCGGGTAATTCTTTTAATGAGTTGGCAGTTTGATCCGGGCTTAACTGCGAGAGAATAAGTGCCATTGTCTGCGGATGTTCTTTGTTTAAAAAATTTACCAGCTGAGACGGCTCTGCCCGTTTCAAAACATCAAATCCTTTTAGTGTAGTTAATCTTCTTATTTTATCAATGATTTCAAGTGCTTTTCCGCTGCCGTATGTTTTTTCTAAAACGGCTTGTGCATAATCAAGTCCTCCTTCCAAAACATATTCCCGGGCAGTTACCATATTATAGAATTCATAAATAACGGTATCAATCGTTTTTGATGAGACGTTTTTCACTTTTGAGATCTCTGCAGTAATGATTTCCACATCCATCGGATCTAAATTTTTAATTACGGCAGAAGCTGCATCAATATTCAGCGCAACCATTAACATAGCCGCTTTTTGAAGTCCGTTTACTTGACTACGAACTTCTCTAAGAGAAATTTTGTCGTTAGATTTCATCTTCATGCATCCAGGCGTTTATTAATTTCGCTGCATCCATAGGATTTTTAGTTACATAGTTTACAATTCTTTCCTGTTGATTCTTTTTCAGCATTGCTTCGTCTGAAATTTCATCTTCAATATCACCTATAGGCAGCATCATTTTTTTCTTTTTGGCTGCTGCAATTTGCGCAGGCGCAGCTTTATTCTCGGTTGATGGAAAGGATAACATTGAGTCGTTTGCAAGGGCAAAGTTTCCTTGATTTACAGTACCAATTACAATTCTTTCATTCTTTAACCGTTTCATTAAACTCTTTAAAACAAATATTGATGCAACGATTGCAACAATAATAAAAGCAAAGTTGATCCACTCATTTGCATTCGGAATTGTTGAACTGCTGGTTTCTTCTTTTATAATTTCTGTCGGTCTAATTTCAAAGGGAATATTAACTATTGAAAACTGATCATTGCGGGTAAAATCAATTCCAACAGCATTTTTAACTATTTCTTCTAGTTTTTTTAATTGGTCTACCGGGCGCGGATCATAAACAATCTCCGTTTTATCACCCTTCTTTATTTCTTTCGGAATATCATTAATAACCGTTGCAACACTCAAGCGTTTGATATTACCGCTTTCCTGCACAATTTTTTGAATTGTTTTATTGATCTCATAATTCGTTAATGTGTTTTCGTTGGAAGCCGCAGATGAATCATTCTGCTGTTTCCCGCTATTATTTGTTTTTATAGTTTGTTCGCTTACGGCAACCTGCGATTCCGGATCGTATTGTTCCATTGTTCTTTCAACATGGTCAAAATTTAGATCGGCATTTACTTGAACCATAGAATTACCAAATCCAAGAACGTTATCCAGAATTGACTGGGCTTTTTGTATAAGATAATTTTCTACAGATTTTTTCATTTCATACTGTTTGGCGGATGCATAAGCTAAAGGTCCCTCTTCATTATCACTGTTCAGTATCCGTCCCCTAGTATCAATTATCGATACTTTATTCGACTGTAATCCTTCAACGCTGCCACAAACAAGATTGATAATTGATTGAATCTTCTCTTTAGTAGGAGTAGAATTATTTTTAAGTTTCAATACTACTGACGCGGTTGGAGAATTTTCTTCTTCTTTAAAAATTGTCTTTTGCGGTAAGACAATATGCACACGAACACCGACAACCCCTTCCTGCTGTTTAATTGTTCTTGCAAGCTCTCCTTCCAAAGCGCGTTTATAATTAAGCTTCTGCATAAACTCGGACATTCCTATTGTCGTTTTATCAAATATTTCGTAACCAATAACACCGGAACTAGGAATTCCTTTACCAGCAAGAGTAAGACGAATCTCGTAAACTTTTTCTCTTGGAACTTTAATTGTCTGCCCGTTGTCATCGAGTTTATAGAGAACTTTTTGACCATTCAAATGTTCAACTACTTTTGATGCATCTTCTTGTGATAATCCGGAATACAAAGTTGTATACGTTGGTTCATTCAATAGAATAAGTAATACAGCCATTAAAACCAGAGTTAACAAAACTCCGGCTCCTAGCATAAATTGTTGTTTAATATTAAGTTTATTAATTATTCCAACAAAGGATTGTAGTAGATTTGTGTTCATAATTATATCGGCATCCTTATAAGTTCTTTGAACATGTCTACGGCTTTATTTCTGATTTCCATCAGCAATTCTAAATTTGTTTTAGCTTTTTCACCGGCAATCATAACTTCGTGCAGTTCAACACCTTTCCCGCTGACAAAATCTTGTACTGTATTCTTTGAATCTATCTGGGAATTATTAACATCGTTTATGAATTCCGAAATTGTGTTGCCAAAATTTTCATTACCAAGCCCCTTGTTCTTTTGCGGTTGTATTGAATTTGGCAGCAGATCATTAAATCCTTCAATTTTCATATCAGCCTCTCCTGTCGAAAAGTGAACCGACATGAATACCGGTTACCTTTCCTTTTGAGTTATAAAATTTATAGTTCATTATTTCATCCTGTTGGTTCGGATATAATTTCGCAAAGAATTTTTTTTCTTCAACTCCAATGTTTTCACTCTTAGCGTTTTGAATGTTCTCCGTTTTATTTTTAGCTCTAGTATTGATATATGCCGGAGAATAATTACCAATTGTGTTAGTTGATATTTTCATTATATCTCCAATGAATCTTTTGCCATTTGTTTGGCGGAATTAAGCGCTTGAAGATTTGCTTCATAACTGCGAGTAGCTGCTATCATATCAACCATTTCATTTATAACACTCACATTGGACATTTCTACATACCCATCTTTATTAGCATCCGGATGATCAGGCATATAAACAATATCCCCGGTTTTCTGATCAACCATTTCTTCCAATGCTGCTTTTTCTTGATCTGGTGAGATAGCGAACTCTTGAGGAGTTTGTATATGTGATAAATGATCCGGCTTTGTAGCATTAAGCTGCAAAACTTTCCCTTCTGCATTAAGATTCTGCATGAATTTTTTTTGGTCGGTTTCTACTTTTAAGAATTTCCTTTTATAAGGATCTCCGTTTTCAGTACGAACAATATCTGCATTTGCTATGTTTTGTGAAATCAAATCCATTTTCTTGCGTTGTATGCTCATCCCGCGGGAACTGAAATTCAGTCCGAACAAACTTCCTTCAATTTTCATATTTTTCCTCCACCTTTAATTACATTTTGTATGTTCCTGTAATGACTGCCTATTTTTCGGGCGGCAAATTTATAACGGAGTGTATTCTCAGCAAGTTCGCTCATTTCTCTTTCAATGTTTACGTTATTTTCGCCGGAAGCCATATCCTCACTTTTGTCGTCTACATATTCAAAAGTTGAACTGCTTTCAGGGGAACCTTGAACTCCACCGAGATGTTTTTGATTTGTTGCTTTCAAAATTGAGTTGGTACTTTCGTTGAGAGCTTTTTTAAATAAAACATCTTGACGTTTGTAATTTTCTGTTCCAATGTTCGATATGTTTTTTGCAATTACCCGGTTCTTTTCAGAACAGTAATCGAGCAGGTTTTGAAGTAGTTTTACGGATGAAGCCATAAAAACCTTATAACTATTTGATTTCTTTAATCCAAATCAAATGCCAACTATAAAGTTTTTGTTTTTTGTTGAATGTGAACTATTGAGATGAGAAATTTGGCTAAAATTCACCAGTTGGAAATTATTATTCACTCACCTTACGCAAAAATTTATCTTAATTTAATTTCCGTATCACAGAATACTATTCTGTGATACAATTTTACTCCATTTTAATAATTTTTAGAACAATGCTGCGTAAGGTGAGTTACTCGGTATAATCGAGAATAACAGTCTTTGTTTGACCGCATGAACAAACAAATTTTATTTCTTTAAGATTGTCGTTGGAATCTTTTTTTAGCAGAAATCTTACACCGTCAATTTCATCATCTTGAAAAGATATTTTTGATAAGCCGGTGATTTCAACATCTGTTGATTTTATTAGATTTCCTGTTTTCATTCTATTTTTTGCAAAAACATCCTTGTATACTACGTCTTCAAAATTATTTGCCATTTAGGACCACCCTATTTATTAACTCTGATATTTTTTCTGCCGGGAGGACAACATCTGCTAATCCTGCATCAACTATTGCTTTTGGCATTCCGTAAACAACAGATGTTTCTTCGTTCTGCGCAATTGAATAACCTCCTAATGATTTCAAGTTCTTAATTCCCTCTAAGCCATCTTTGCCCATTCCAGTCATTATAACACCAAGATTATACTTTCCATAGAATTCATTAACAGAATTCATCATTACATCAACCGATGGGCGATGCAGTGTATCACTTGGTTCTTTTGTAATGTTTACTAATAAATTATTGATTCCATTGCTTTTAATTTTCATATGCATTCCGCCGGGTGCAATATATATTACTCCCGGTCTTACAGATTCTCCGGATTCTGCTTCTTTCACTTCTAGTTGGCATAAACCATTTAATCTATCAGCAAGTGACTTAGTGAACTTTGGAGGCATGTGCTGGACAATAAAAATTGGAACAGGTAAATTCTTCGAAAGCATTGGCAATATCCTTTGCAAAGTAAAAGGTCCGCCGGTGGATATTCCTAAAGAGATTGCGCGATATCCAATCATTGGTAAATCTTTTAATACATTTGTTGTTCTTAGAACTGTTTGCGGTTTATAATTGATTGTTCTAATTCTATTAAGTCTTTCTGTTAATTGTTTTTGCTTGGCAATTTCTTTGACTTTGAAAATTAAATCATTTCTTATTTGTGAAATATTTACACTTACATATGACATTTCCTTGGGAATAAAATCAACCGCACCAAGCTCCAATGCTTTTAAGGTTGCATCAGCTCCTTCAGATGTCAATGAACTAACCATTATTACGGATGTCGGACAATTAGCCATTATCTTTTTCAGTGCAGTTAGCCCATCCATTACCGGCATTTCAATATCGAGAGTGATAATATCCGGTTTAAGCTTTATTGTCTGCTCATAACCTTCCAGACCATTTCTTGCAGTTCCAACCACTGAGATACTAGGATCACTCTCCAACATTAGAGAGAGTGACTTACGCATAAAAGCGGAGTCATCAATTATTAGCACTGACGTTTTATCTTTCAAGAAGCTTTTTCCAATTTGTTAAATAGTTCATGAATATCCAGAATCATAACAACGGTACCATCGCCCATAATTGTTGAACCTGCGACACCATCAATTTTTCCGAGATATGACCCAAGCGATTTAATAACTACCTCCTGCTGACCAACAAGTTCATCCACTTTAATTCCGTATCTTTTTTCAGCAATACCGACTTCAACAACATATTGCCAACCTTTATTTTCTTCTTTGGTTCCATTCATTTTTCTTTTTAAAAGCTGTTTAAGTGAAATAAGAGGAAGAATGGAATCTCTTACTCGAATTACTTCTCTTCCTCTAACAGTAGAAATTTGGTTGGCGTGAACACGCAACACTTCTATAACAGATCCTAGCGGAAGAACAATCATTTCCTCGTAAGCTTTCACAATCATACCGGAAATTATTGCTAACGTTAGGGGAAGTTTTATTTCAATTTTAGTCCCTTTATGTACTTCAGATTCTATATTAATTATTCCACGCAGCTTTGAAACATTTGTTTTTACTACATCCATTCCAACGCCGCGTCCGGATACATTCGAAATTTTTTCTACTGTCGAAAATCCCGGTAAGAAAATCAAGTTAATTATTTCCTGCCGGGTGAGTTCCTTTGCTTTTTCTTTTGTAAGCAATCCTTTTAAAATTGCTTTTTCTTTTACTACTTCAGTATCTATTCCTTTACCGTCATCTTCAATGGTTATCACTATATTGTTACCCAGCTGTTCGGCGGAAAGAATAATTTTTCCTTTAGGATTTTTTCCCAGCTTAATTCTATCGTCAGGTTTTTCTATTCCATGGTCTACCGAGTTTCGTATCAAATGAACAAGCGGGTCATTAATTTCTTCAATCAAATTTTTATCAACCTCTGTCTCTTCACCTTTAATCACCAGGTCCACGTCTCTGCTTGTTTCTTTACATAGGTCACGTACAAGTCTTGGATAACGATTAAAGATTTTCGCAATCTTAATCATTCGAAGTTTCATAACAACTAATTGAAGCTCTGTTGTCATTAAATCAATTTGTTTAGTCACCTCTCCAAAATCTTTGGAATATTTATTATTTTCATTTTCAACAGCATTTTTTGAGTTTACCTGCACTAAGCGGTTTCTGCCAAGCACCAGTTCAGATACAATATCAAGAAGCGAATCAAGACGATCAACTTCGACCCGGATAGTATTTTCTTTCACTTGGGTAGAAGCAACTGCTTTTTGAACCGAATCATTTTTCTTTTCTTCAGTTTTCACTTTCGCTTGAGCTTCTACAGGCTCAGAGGTTAATTCTTCTATTAATAATAGTGCTTCTTTAGATAAATTTTCTGTGTTAATTTTTTCTTTTACCTTTTTCCCTTCGGTTGAACCGGTTTTTTGCTCTATCTCGTTAAGCAGTTTCTCTAATACACTGCAAACATGTTCGGTTTCTACCGATTCATTTTGTTCTGTCTCAATTTTTAGAAGAAGTTGTTTTATAGTATCGTGGGCAAGAATTATTCCATCCATCAAATCTGAATTAATAGTAGCTTCCCCTTTTCTAAGTTTATTTAAGATGTCTTCACATTTATGAGTTACTTCGGGGAGTGTTTCCAGTCCAATGAAGCCGGATGTGCCTTTGATTGTATGGAATGACCGGAAAATCTGGTTTAGCAAATCTTTATCGTCAGGTCTTTTTTCAAGTTCTAAAAGATCAAAATCAATTTTTTCAAGAATCTCTTTTGACTCAACTAAAAAACTTTCGACAATTTCTTTCATCTCCGGATCTACCAGAGTCGGGTTTTTTTCTGTAGTATTCATTTATTGGCAAAGAGCTCGTCAATTTCTTTTTGTGATTTTTTTGAATGATTTTCTAAAACTAGTGTATCTGCAAGTTCCTGCGAATTGTTATTCTTCTCATATCTTGCGCCAGCATTAAACGTAAGCTCTTTCGGAAATTGATAATCGAAAGTTTGTACTTCTTGATGACCGAGATCTATTAACAATGAAGCCATTTTTTTCTGAATTGACTGCACAAGGTGATTAACAGAAGATAACTGTTGTGATGTAATATCCTGCACTTGTAAAGACAATGTTATATTCATCATCCCTTCCTGGATCTTGCTTGCAAGAATAATTACGGAAACAAAATCTTCATTTATCATTTCCGGATTTATTCCATTCTTCATTAACTCTTTAACATCGGGATCGTTGGGATATTTAGCAGCCAGTTTCTCTAATGAAATTTTCTGGCAAAATAACTTTTCTTTTAAGAAATTAAGCTTGGATTGTATTGTATTTAAATCGTTAGTAACGTCATCTACAACATCAAGAATTTCTGTTGTAGCAACTTCTGTAGCATTTGTTACACTATCTATTTGAATTGCCGCTTTAGGAAGTTTGCTTGTGCTTTCAGAGATTGAACGATTCACAGTTTCTAAAAGCGGGATAGTATCTTTTATAAAATCTAAAATCTTTTGAAGAGTTGGCATCAAGTTCTGTCCGAATATAAAAAATGATTTTAAGTCTCCAAGTTTCTGAAAGATCTGATCCATATTTGTTTTGACGTCCATTTTCTCTCCTTATGCCGTAGATGATGAAATAACTTGTTCAATTTTTTCTCTAAGAATTTGCGGAGTAAATGGTTTTACAACATAATTATTTACCTTTGATTGCAGGGCTTCCACTATATCTTCTTTTGATCCGCGGGTAGTTACCATTAGGATTGGTATTGCAGATATTTTCAGATTTGATCGAATAGACTTAACCAATTCCAGTCCAGAAACCTCAGGCATATTCCAATCGGTAATAACAAAATTAATTGTATCATCACTTGTGAGTTTAACAAGAGCATCTCTACCATCAATGGCTTCTACAATATCATTATGCCCAATCGCTTTAAGTGAATTGAGAACAATTCTGCGCATTGTAACAGAATCATCAACAACCAAGAATTTAAGTGCCATAAATCTTCCTTTAGTTTAAATATTTGGAAACTTCGTAAGCAACACGTTTAGGATCAAATGGTTTAACAAGGTAAGAATTCGCCCCGCATTCCATTCCTTTTAGAATATCTTCGGTATTACCCAGCGATGAAAGGACAATTATCGGCAGTTCTTTGTATGCCTCATTCTTTCTTATGGAAGAAATTAATTCAAATCCGTCAACATTTGGCATATTTAGATCCGTGATGACAAGATCAATTTTTTGCATCGGCAGTGCTTCAATAGCTTCCATTCCATCCGAGCAGTCTATTATATCAAAACCTTTTATTGAAAGAGCAACCTTTACAAACTTTCGGATCGTGGGAGAATCATCGGCTACAAGTATCACCTTATTCATTTTATTACTCCTTTTTGTATCCAACTGTGTTAGGAAAACTAATAAGCTTAAATGCTTTTGATATTCCATGTAATGTTTCAGAATA
>Ga0209514_10002162_pt1 | contig 31177 bp, 20 predicted proteins | sample Subgrocontami58m_FD_187452 | JGI IMG/M metagenome (GOLD analysis project Ga0209514, IMG submission 187452) | Subsurface groundwater microbial communities from S. Glens Falls, New York, USA - GMW37 contaminated, 5.8 m (SPAdes) (version 3) | ecosystem: Environmental > Aquatic > Deep subsurface >...
AGATTCCAATTACATTCTTAAAATTTTTGGGATCTTCATCAGCAGCTCTACACATTTTCCATACATCAATGCTGTCTGGATTGCTGTTGGTATATGGATATTTAATTTGATTCTTAATCAAATTGTGAAGAGCAATATTTAAATTTTCACCGGACAAACCATTTGTTATGCTTGAGTAATATGCACTATCAATCCCGCTGGTAATTGTCAATCGGAATTTAGATAATGTTCCTGCTCTAGCGGAAATTCCCCCGCTTACATCTTGAATTTGTAGAAAAGCTTTCTTCGGAAATTCTGATATTTTATTATTGGAGATTGTTAAAATAATTTTTTGATTTACAGAACTGCCGGCTGGAAATGTAACTGACAGTGGTGTGTAATAATTAAGATACGATGCCGTCGCTGTACTGGAATCGGGTATAAAAACAACTGAACATGTTGTAGCATTAGTAACATCCGGATCAGTAATTGTTAACTCAAGATTATAAGTGCCGGCAGATTTAGAAACCGCATCGCTAATTCCTTGAAACTGCACATAAGTTATAATCGCATCTGTTGCGGTTGTGATTGTATTAGAGCTATTACTTGTCCCGATATTATTCAATGCTCTAACACGATAGTAATAGGTAGTTCCGGGATTTAATCCTGTTACGTTTGCACTAGTTGAGTTGCCAACATTTTTGTCTTGGTAATTAGGAACGAATGTTAAAAAATTTGAATCTGTCGAAACATCTAGCAAATAATTTGTTGCACTAACTGAGCTGTTCCAATTTGCTGAGAATCCATTCTTTGAAATATTCGATGCTGCAATGGCAATCGGTGCTAGTGGGGCTGTTAATGTCCCGCCGATATTATTCATTACAAAATTATCTATACCAATTGCTTGTGCATTGCTTGTTGTAGTTCCTGATGTTACGGAATAATTCCAAGCAAGAAACAAACTATCGTTTTGATTAATATTTAAACCGGCGAGAGTTTGATTAAGAATATGTTTGGTTTCAATCGGTACAATTGCTGCACCATTATTATCTGGGTTAGTTACGAAGCTTGATAAAAAAATTATTCCGGCATTAGTCCAATTTATTCCGTCTTTTGAAAAATACATTTGAATTGAAAAGCCTGCGGGGTTTAAACCATTACGGAATCTCATCACATCATAAGAGATATCTACTTGTGTAATTGGTTCCGAACCAGTGTACTTAAAAAATGCATAAATGTTAACGCTTTTGGAGTTAGAACCAGAGGAGTGCCCACCAATTGCTCTGTTATTAGGTGTAGTCCCATTTCCAATTTCGAAATTATATATACCATTTTGAGCTGAGGTTGAAAGAGAGATTCCTCCACTTAATTCGGTTTTATTCAAAGCAGAAAAATACAATCCAATAGTTCTAACAGTTAAAACTTTATCTGCTTTCCAATTTGCAGGCAACGTTGCAGAAGCAATTGTACCAATGCTGTTAAAATTTTCATTTATGTTATCCACTTTCGAAATAGAAATTTGTGCTAGTGACAAAACAAAAGGGATAAAAAACATGAGTAGGATTTTTTTCATCTATATCCTTCAATAAGTATTGTAAAAATATGAAAAAGAGAATTGATATAAATTTTCTGTTAAATGGAAGTTAACAAATAAAAAAAGCGGCATACTCAATTGCCGCTTTTAATAAATAGAAATAATACTTCGGTTACTTCATTAAAATCATTTTCTTGGTTTGAGTAAAATTACCAGCTTGGATTTTATAGAAATAAACTCCGCTTGGCATATTGCCGGCATCGAATCTTAATTCATAACTGCCTGCAGCTTTTTCTTCGCGGACTAAAGTTCTAACTTCATTTCCGAGAACATCGTAAACATTTACACTAACAAAACTATTTTGCGGAACTTGATATTTTATGGTTGTTGACGGATTGAATGGATTTGGATAGTTCTGCGATAAATCAAATTTAGTTGGAAGAACTGAATTATTTTCTTCAACGTCAGTTGCGGTTCCAGTTACTGCCAATCCCCAATTAGTTGCAACTCTAATTCCATCAATAATTAAAGTAGGCGCGCTACCAGAAGAACCTTGTCTGATTGTGACCATTGCCAAATCAGCTTGATCGGTTTTTGTTGCATCTAGACACACATATGGTCCTACCGTAGGAGTTGTCGGTTCTGTCGTTGAGAGACTCAAAGAAGATAAAACATAAACACTGATAGCGTCATCAGTAGTGGATGTTATATTAAATGTGTGTTTAACAACAATTAAATATGTCTGATTAAAATTAAAAACAGTACTTCCAAAAGGAAATACAGCAGATAGTTCTGATGATTTACTTACTCCTATAGAAAACCCGTTTCCGTTAGCTTTTAGAGCAACACGGGCAGTGTAATATGTTTGGTTAACTGATGGTGAAAAAGTAATGAAGTAATCAGCCTTGTCACTGGAAAGACCGGTCTGAGCACTTTGTACGTTTATTAAGAACGCTAAATATATGCTACCCGAGGAAACTGGTGTAAAAGTTTGATAAACATCTTGACCCGATGTAGTTAACGTACAGGCATTTCCGGCTGTAGTGGGGTAATTAGTAAAAGTAAGACCAGGCGTAGTAACTGTAATTGGATTAGTTGCTGTAGTTCCGCTTTGTAACCAATTGTGCGCAGTTAAGACATCTCCAGCTGCGTAATTAAAATCCTCCACAAAAAGTGTTGTTTGGGCATAGTTTAGACTAAAACATAAAACAAAAATTAAAAGTAATATTTTTTTCATGACGACCTCGTTAGTTTATTGATATTTTTTGTAATCTATCTATAGTTGCAAGCAAAGTAAGAATTTTAATTATAAAGTACTGTTAAGAAGATGTTATTTTTTTTATAACACAAAAACTTTTAAAATTAGAAGAGGCGTCCTAACACGCCCCTCCATAATATAAATAAAACAGGATCAGATTAAAAAGTAAAAGCAATACCTACATTGTACCATCTCTCACGTCCATAGTAACCTTTTGCCTGTTCATAACTATGGGCAGCACCGTAAGAAGAAGTTGTAGGTCCATCTGTAGCTTCAACAATGTAATGATCATTGTTAAGAAGATTGAAAACATGAAAATTTAAATTGATCTTCTTAAGAAAGAAATCCGTTAAGTAATATGTAAATCCAAAATGAAGATCGGTAATATTATAATCCGGTATTCTCCACGGCTGTTCTCTGTCATTTGGATTTTTTCTATCATCAACATAAAAGCGTGCAAAGTGTCTTCCGTAAAATTTATAAACCGGATTGATATACATATTTAGTCCTGATCCGAGATAAATACTGTAGTTCAATTTTAGAGTAGCCTGCTGTTGCGGAAATTGAGATACAAATAAATTTTCTGAATAGATTCTTATCATTGTTATTTTGGTCGGATCTTCTTCAGGCCAGATAGCAGCATCAACATCATTTGTGTATCGTGCGTTTATAAGAGAAACATTTCCGGAGATGGATAGTTTGCGTACCGGTTTAAATATTACGTCAAGTTCTGCACCATAATGGAGTTCATTTGCACCAACAACATTTACGTATGAAGTTGAAGTTGATTGCATTCCGGTAACCGGATCTGTAATTGTTGTATAAACGGCAAAGGGAACCATTGCTCTATCTTTCCAATTAGTATAAAAACCATTTGCATTGATATCGAGAAGCTGCGAATTATATTGATATCCTAATTCAAGTCCGGTAACTTTTTCATTAACCGCACCTAACGAAACAACGTTTGTGTTCCGTGTAAAAATTGTATTAGGTAATGGCGCTGTTGAAAAATAACCGATGTTTGCAAATATGCTGTGGTTCTCGTCCAAGTTATAACGGGCACCTGTCTTTGCTGTATATCCAAAAAAGTTTTGCCAGTCAGTTGTATTGAACGGGTCATCCGCTTTATATAAGAAATAATCTTTTCTTTTATTTGCGGTCGTTGATGCGGAAAGATTTAGAAATGTTGTGAACGCACCTGTTTTATATTCTACTTGCCCGAATCCGCCGATCTGTCTTACATAAGTGTCGTTATAGTAAGCAACTTTATCTCCTACAACTGTTTTTCTGTTGGGATTGTTAACGTCTTTATTATCCAGATAATAGTCAGCGCCTAATAAATCTCTAACTTCTTGGAAATGAATTCCGGTATATAATCTTCCATCTATGCCGGTGGTTAATGTGAGCATATCTGAAAGCCTGTGTGTTAATGTAGAAAGCACGCCAAACCAATTATGATTGTTTACAGAGTTTACCCTAATAGATTTTGCACCGGTCGTCGAGGCAACATTTGCTGCCCAGATAATATCATAATCTTCAAACCCATCTGAAGCTCTGTAAGGTGCAAAAGTACCGATTCCTGAGGTACCGTATCCTCTTCCAAATGAAAAGTAGGCAACAGTTGATAGAGTGGATTTTTTATCTATCTGCCAATTCCAATTTAAGTTGAATGCAGGTTTATGAAATTTATTAACTCTATCATCGAACATATTTCCTTTAAGAAATCCAACACTGGGATTATATAGATGTCCTCTTTTTTCCCACGTATTTGTAGATGAGGTTGGTAATGTGGTAAAATAGACTTGATTACTTCTCTGACCATGCTCTTGAGGCGAACCGAGACCAGTTAACTCAATAGTATGATTGCCAAATACTCCGCCGATTGAAAAAAAGTATGTCCAATCATTTGCATAAGTACCAACTGCATATCCATCCCAAGTTCTTCTTGAAACAAAAGCCGTAGCGGCAAAAGTCTCTGAAAGTTTTTTATGAAAAGAGACACTATTTTTTATATTGTTGTTGGATCCATATTCTGATCTAATTTTAACAAACTCTTGCTCGTAACCAACACCTCTAGTAGTCATATTTATCAAACCACCAACAGCACTAACTGAATATGGCGAAGCACCCAAACCTCTTTGCACCTGAATGTTATCGGTTACATCTCCCAGCCCTTGCCAGTTGGACCAATAGACAGATTTATTCTCCATATCATTTACCGGAACGCCATTCACCATTATAGCAACGTTTCTTTGGTCGAATCCTCTAACGAATAAAGTTGCATCACCGGCTCCACCACCGGAAGGTGATGCATAAACGCTAGGAGTTTCGGCCAATTCCATTGGAACATCTCTCGAGGCTAATTTAAATTCAAGTTCTTCTCCTTTAATTTCGGAAAACACAACGGGAGTTTCTCTTAAAACAGCTTTTGTTCCTTTTACAACAGTTTCCTGCAGAATAACTGAACTTGCCTCTAAAGCAAAATCAATTTTTAGATCCTTTGTTAAATTTATATTCTTTTTTTGATTTATATATCCGATATAACTAACTGTTAATTCCCAAACACCATCTTTTACATTTTGAATAACAAAATTTCCATCGGCATTGGTAGAAGCACCAATAGATAAATCACTTATATAAACATTAGCTCCCAATAATTTCTCTCCGGTTTTTGCATCGGCAACTGTTCCGGATATTCTGAAATTCTGGGCATAGATAAAATTAGTCGCTACTAAAGAAAACAATAAGATTGCAATAACTTTCAATGTCCTATTCATGTTTTGTTCCTTGTTGTATTTAAGATTAAAAAGATAAAATATACCATAAGTCTACAAATTCAAAATAATAAAGTTCAGATAAATAAGTATGTATTTTTTTACTTAATTGATTTGTAATTAAATCCATTAAGTTTAAATACATTTAGATAAAATGTTCTGGATTTTTTTTGAAGGGATTTCTCATTGCTAGATAATTTACAGCATCATATTACTTTAGTTTATTCTTAAAATATTTTATCGTTTCTTTTAATCCTGCCATCAAATCATATTCCGGATGATAAGCGAGTTGTTCTTCTGTTTCATTTATTGAAGCAAGACTATGTTTAATATCGCCGGGTCTTTCATTTTCATATACAATTTTACTTCGGCTTTGCAATTCATCAATTACAATTCTTGCAATTTCATTTATTGTAATTGCTTTTCCTGATGCAACATTGAAAACGCCATTGACTTTTTCATTAGTTGCAGCAAGAATATTTGCCAGTACAACATCTTTCACAAAAATAAAATCGCGTGTTTGTTCTCCATCTCCATAAATAACAATTTGTTCATTCTTTAATGCTTTCTCAATAAAAATCGGAATAGCAGCTGCATATTGACTTTTAGGATCCTGTCGTGGTCCAAAAACATTAAAGTATCTCAAAGAAGTTGCACTAACACCTTCATTTTCATTATAGAGTTTTAATAATGATTCACCTTCAAGTTTTGTTTCACCATACGGAGATTTAGGATCAGGTTTTAGACTAACAGTTTTAGGTGAAATAGGATTTTCACCATATATAGCAGCCGAACTGCTAAATACAATTTTCTTAATTCCAAATTCTTTGGATGCATCTAATACATTAATGAGTCCATTGACGTTTATTTCGTAACACTCCTTAGGCTTCTCAATTGATTCAGGAACAGAAACAAATCCGGCAAGATGATGGACATAATCCGAATCCTTCAATACTTCAAAAACTAAATCGCGATCGGTAATACTTCCCTTATGGAAAATAGCTTCTGGAAATATTTCAATATTAGATAGATATCCGCTACGCAGATTATCTATTATATGGACCTCAGCATTTTTACTAATCCAGTATTCGACAATATGGCTGCCAATAAATCCTGCACCACCGGTAACAACAATTTTTAATTTATTCATATTCTTTTCGTGATAATTTGGGAAAGTTTTTTTCTAAATACATTTTTACTTTTGAAATATCTTCTTTACTTGTAAGATCCGGCACTTCTTCGCTTACAGGATATGCATAAAGTGATTTCGGAAATTTTACTATCATCATTTTGATTGCACTTGGTAATTCTTTTTCTTTCCTAATTGGATGAAGCGGAATAATTTCTAGAAACGGAAAGATCATATCATAATTCAATTTGAAAATATTCATACTGACTCCAATTGCACCACTTTTATCTTTCGATGATTCAATTTCATCTACTGTTGGTTTCTCAATTATATCAATAAGGAATCCTTCACCATCTTTTTTTGTAACTGAGAATTTCTCTATTCTTTCCTTTTCGAAATTCAAACCGTCGCGGTTATAATCAATCATCGCATTTTGATATTTTGATTCGAGCATCAACTTAAAAACAAATTGAGAATAAAGGTTATCGCTGTTGCAAACTGTAAATGAGACTCCTCTCCAATTGATATTTAATTTAAGAGCATTGTATAATGCATCCGCAGTCCCAAGCGGTTTTTCTCTTCCTTCAGGTATCGGCTGCACAACATAACTAATTAAAAGATCGGGGAATAATTTCTTACTGTTCAGTGATTCATAATATTTTTTTATTGAATGGTCTTTCTCGTTGATTACAATAACTATTTCTCTATAACCGGATTCATAGGCATTGAATAACAAATAATCTAAAAATGGTCTTTCGTTCTCACCAACTCGAATCATCGCTTTAGATTTTAGATCAGCATCTTTTATTAATTGCTGATCTATGTTATTATCGGATGATAATGATTTCTTCATTCGAGAAGAAATACCGCCGGCAAGTATTACTAACTTTCCATTCATTTCACAACTTCACTTTTTTCTTCACGAGTTCCTTCATCGGAATAAACAATGAAAGAATCATTGGAAATCTTTTTGACAGCTTCCAAAACTTTTTCAGGATTATCCGGTGCATAAGCAAACATACATCCGCCACCGCCGGAACCATTTATCTTAGCTCCATAAGCTCCGGCATTTAAGGCTGCTTCAATCATTTTATCAATCTTATACGTGGATATTTTAAGTGTATCTCTTAATATATTCTGATGCTGATTTAATAATTCACCAATTCCATGATCATTCAGTGGCTCTGTTTTAAATATTTTTTTTGCTTTATATGTAATATCTCGATTTGTCAGCGTTCCACAAAATAGTTCAAGTTGTTCGTCTGATAAATATTTTTTGTAATCTTCAATTTCATCAAGTTTAATTTTATGGATTGAAAAATCGGGATGTTTTTTTCTCAAGTCATTTATAATATTTAGCACACCTTGTTTAACACGAGTTAATATTGCTTTAGTATCTTTTGGTTCTAGAGAATTGCCTAAGACAAAAGCTCCAAGTCGTGAATTAATTTTCTCTAATTTTATTTTAGGAAAAGATTCCAACCAAATTACATTTCCGATCGAAGTTGAACAGTGGTCCATCATTCCGCCAGGTTCTGAAAATTCTAAAACTTCAGCTCTATGAGCATACTCAGCAATTTTTTCTGCTGAAAGAATTACAGATTGGTCACTCATTCTAGAAAGAAAATTAATCCAAGTAACAACCAACGCAGATGAGCTTGCTGTTCCGGAATTTATTGGAATATTGCCGTGTACAACACAATCAAATCCGTTTGTAAAAGTAAATCCTTCTTTCAACAATACATTCAAAGAACTTCTGTAGTAATCTCTTTCTTTAATATAAGGAAGCAATCCGTTTAAGGTAATTACCTCCGTACTTTTCAAATCCGGCAGGTTAATTCTGATTTCTTTACCATTTCGTCTAGTGCCTTCAATAAAAATTCTTTTAGAAATTGCACTGGCAATAATAGGCAATCCCAAATAATCCTGATGTTCCCCAAATAAACAAATTCTTCCCGGTGTAGAAATTTTTAGCAAACCTTTTTTATCCAATAGATCTCCATACAATCATAATTTTATTACAATACTTAAAATATAAAAATTCAGTTTTCAAATATTCTCTTTTAAAAATAAGTCTTTTCAATTAAATATTAATGTTCTTTGCGAACTTATCACCAATATCACTTTAAGAAATTCAAAATGACGTTGATTAGGAACTAGATTTATAGTTGATGTTAGACACAACTAGTATTAATACATCTTGACTATTGACTGTTCCACTCATAATTTAAGTTAGGAATATAATGCACTTGTATTTAGTTACTGTTTATTTGAACAGCACGGTCTATTTCAGTTAATCATATTTTATTTAATATAGATTTTATTTTTGTTTTTCGACATATACTTCAACTGAAGAGGAGGCGTTATGTATCAAAAGTACTGTAACTCTAAACTGTATCTAGTAATTTACTTTCTAATTATTACCGCATTTAATCTACAAGCACAAACTCAGCGCCAAGCATACCCTGAAGAAGTAAAACGACCTGAGATATATAATTCAGTTATTGGTTCAAATCAATTTATGTCGCCTAAAGAAACAAACGGAACATTTGCTACTACTGTTTATACTTTTGCAAATGTAACGGTATTTTCTTATTTCAACGACACACAAATTTCGGTTTATAATGCAACTGGGACTTTAATAGAATCTAAAACTCTTGGAATAGATTCTTATTACAACTTTACTACAGGTATATCTGCCGGAGTCTATCGTGTTGTTGGTAATAAAACATATACAGTACTTGTTGGTGATGCATTTAGTACTGGAGTGAATGGATATTTTGCTATTGATGAAGCTGGGCGAGCAATTTCTACAAAACTTAATACATACATGACAAGAAATGTTTATTCTGGGGAAGACTTTATTGTGTTTGCATATAATGATAACACCGGATTTACAGTAAAGAATTTGAGTACAGGAAGTTTGCTTGCAGCCGGTACATTAAATGCAGGTCAACATTATTCTTTTGCTAATTCCAGTACAATACCATATTCAACAGCATTACAAGTTAGTGCTACAAAACCAGTTTCTGCATTGTCATATACTGACCAAGATTACTATGTGCCTTCAACCAATGGAACATTTGTTGGAACGCAATTTTACGGATTTTCGGGATATGTTGGCGGTTGGACGAATAGCATTACTATTACATCATATAGTAATAACAATAACATTACGGTTACTAATACTACAACTGGTCAATCTATTGGAACAGCAACTTTACAAGCAGGACAGGTGTATTCGACTGGGATTACATCTTCAACATATTGGACTGTTACTTCAACAAGTTCTGTATCTGTTGCCAATATTCCATTTTATGGCTGGAGCGGAAGTTATAGCTACATGACAAGAGCAATTGACCAGTCTGGCAGGGGTTTTGGAACTCTATTTTATGTTCCTACAATACAAAGTAATATTCACGTTTTTTCTTTCGAGGCTGGTAACGTTGTTACTATTACACGTCTTGGAGTGTATGATCAATTTCCATATACCAACACTTCACAAGTATGGACAGGAACATTAAACGAAGGTGAATTTTATACTTTCTATTCAACATACGGAGAATATGTTTATAAAGTAGAAAGTTCAAAAAACGTCTCTGTTCTTCAAAGCAACAGTGGTGCTGGTGCTGATTTTATGCCGTTAGCTTATTCATCAGATTATCCCGACTTAGCTGTATCTACAGCTGATATACAATACAGTAAAAACGATGCGGATATAAATGCCGGTGATAATATTACCGTTACTGTAACTGTTCATAATTTCGGAAGTGTGGCAGCGTCAAATGTTGTATGCTATGCTTATGATGGCGATCCTGATGCCGGCGGTAATGCACCTATTATTGGTACCGGTACAATTTCAAATATTGCAGTTAACGGAACTGGTACTTTTAATTTCGTTTATAAAGTTCCTGCAAGTCCGGAGTATCATCAACTGGTTATTAAAGCTGATCCCGCAAATCAAATTACTGAATCGAATGAATCCAATAACAAAGCTCAAAGAAGTATCAGACCAAGTATTGATCTCCAACCGCCTTTAGCAATTTCTGTTACTGCACCTTCAAGTTTGTTGTTGCAAAGCGGTGTTCTTACACCAAATCCGTTTACTGTTCACTTAGATATCTTTAATACCGGCAGTGTTGCAGCAACAAATGTTACTGTTACTTTAGAATTATTTAACGGATTAACTTTAGCTACCAGTACTCTTGTAAGAAATGTTGGAACTATTAACGCCAGTACAACAGCAACTGTTGATTATTCAATCAATGCTTTAGTCACAGTGTCAGGATTTAATCTGTATAAATTAACAATCACTGCAAGTAATGCCGATACAAAGGTTTTGAACCGGGCGATTAATGTTCCTGATGCCGTTCCGCCATCTGCACCGATTGTATTTAACGGACAAGTTGCAGGATCAGGATCAGCCTCATTCACATGGAATGCAAATAGTGCAACAGATTTAGCGGGCTACTTTTTATACTATAGTACAGACGGGACTAACTATAATGCAACCGGTGCTAATCAGGGCAATTCCCCCGTTCTAATTATCAACGCTACGTCAACTACGTTAACCGGTTTATCCGCAGGTAATTATTGGTTCATGCTCAAAGCATTTGATTCTTCCAATAATCTCAGTAGCGCAAGCCAGGTTGTTCAATTAACTATTACGGGTTCAACAACAACTCAAGTTTTATTTTATGGAAATGGCAATGGAACAACATATAGTTTAACTTCTCCGAATTCTGGTTATGTATTTGGCGCAAATTCATTTTTAGATGTTGGTAAATATCAAAGATTCGATTTCACCGGCAGTGCTACTCTCACTGAAGCTAGAATTTATTTTTCTGTTAAAAATACCGTTGGTACAGCTGATAACTTCACCTTAGTAGTTAGAAGCGTTGATACAAATGGCGCACCGAAAGATCTTTTATATTCAAAAACATATTCTGTATCTATTATTGATACTTCCAACAAAGGAGTAGTATATAACGCATTTGTTCTCGATACCCCACTTTCTGTTACATCTCCATTTTTCATTGGTATTGAATGGACTGGTACTATTGATGATTCTTTTGCAATAATGGCAGATCCAAACAGTCAAGGTGAAAATCAAAAAAGAGCCTGGGAAAAGTGGAGTGATGGAACATACCACGATATGTATTCACAGTACACCATCCAGAGTGTAAACTTAGATGCCGATGCTTGGATTGCAGCCGTATTAAGTGTTGCAACAGGTGTTGAAGATAAAATAAACGAGATCCCTTCTAATTATGTTCTCTATCAAAATTATCCCAATCCATTTAATCCAACAACAAAGATTAAATATTCTATTCCGCAAGCAGCAAAAGTTAGTATTGCTGTGTACGATGTTCTCGGAATTAAAGTTGCAAGTTTAGTAGAAGCAGAACAACCGGTAGGCAATTATGAAATAGTTTTCAATGGCAACAATTTATCAAGTGGCGTTTACTTTATTCGAATGAATGCAGGCAATTACTCCGTTACTAAGAAGATAATGCTCATGAAATAATTACAAGTAAAGACTCAACCTCGAAGGTCGATATATAGACCTTCGAGGTTATAATAAAAATCTTTACACACTCAAAAATTCTGCTATCGTATCTACTACATATTTAATTTGTTCGTTCGTAAGTTCAGGATAAATAGGTAATGCTAAAGAATTTTCTGCAGCATAATTAGAATTTGGGAACTCTTCATCTTTACAATTCAAATAAGAAAAACATTCTTGACGATGAAAAGGAACGGGATAATAAATTGCACACCCGACTTCCTTCTTTTTTAAAAATTCTAAAAGCGCATTCCTATTTTCTACTCTAATTATATACTGGTTATAAATATGATAATTTTTTACGCTTCCCGTTTTATAAACAGCTTTCGGCAGTAATGCTTTATTTTTAGAATCAAACTTTAATCTTCCTTCTTCATCAGCTAAACCGGCACCCACAAAATATTTTGTATAGGCAGAAGCATTTTCTCTTCTCTTTGCAGACCATGAATCGAGATGAGGAAGTTTAACTCTCAGTACCGCAGCTTGAAGTGCATCAAGTCTGAAGTTTCCGCCAACAACTTTATGATAATAGCTTTGTTCCATTCCGTGAACGCGCATAATTCTAAGTTTCTCTGCAAGTACTTCATCATTTGTCGTTACAATTCCGCCGTCTCCAAATCCGCCGAGATTTTTACTTGGGAAAAATGAGAAGCATCCGATATCTCCGATTGTCCCTACAAATTTTCCGTCTTTATATTGCGTTCCGATCGCTTGCGCCGCATCCTCAACAACTTTAATATTATGTTTTTTTGCGATGAGCATTATCTCATCCATCTCGGCACTTTGTCCGTACAGATGAACCGGAATAATCACTTTTGTCTTTGAAGTTATTCTTTCTTCAATCTTTTTTGGATCAATGTTGAATGTAACAGGATCGCAATCAACAAAAACCGGAATTGCGTTTAAACGGGCAACCACTCCTGCGGTAGCAAAGAAAGAATATGTCGGTACAATAATTTCATCACCCGGTTTAATGTCTAACGCCATAAGTGCTAATAGTAATGCGTCTGTACCCGATGAAACACCGATTGCCTTTTTACATTTTAAATAACTACAGATTTCTTCTTCTAGTTTTTGAATATCTGGACCCATTATAAAATATTGCGAATCAATAACACGCTGAACAGCTTCATCAATTTCTTTTTTCAACGATTGGTACTGAGGTTTAAGATCTAACAAAGGGACTTTCATTTCAACTCCGAAACAGTATTGTTAATAAGTTTATATTTTTTATTCGACTTGTTGCAATTAGCAATTCCATCTTTATCAAAAATTAATTTTTGTCCGGCTTCACTTAACCAACCTACCTGTTTGGCCGGATTGCCAACTACCAACGCATAATCCGGAACATCTTTTGTTACGACTGCACCGGCACCAACAAATGCAAATTTACCGATTGTATGTCCGCAGATAATTGTTGAGTTAGCTCCTAGCGATGCGCCTTCTTTAACTAAAGTCTTTATATAATATTTAGAACCGGCTTGAGGATATTTACTTCTCGGATCAATAATATTCGTAAAGACCATTGAAGGACCGCAAAAAACATAATCTTCAAGAGTAACTCCTTCATAAACAGAAACATTGTTTTGAATCTTTACAAAATTCCCAATTACAACATTCGAACCGACATTTACATTCTGACCTAATATGCAGTTCTTTCCTATCCTTGCACCGGACTGAACATGGGAGAAGTGCCAAATTTTTGTTCCGTCTCCAATTTCAACGTTTTCATCAATGTAAGCGGAATCATGTTTGAAGTAAACCATTTTCACCTCAAATTATTTTGAAGATATGGGTGAATAAAATCTTTCTTAGTTGAAACTTTTGCAAAACGGATATTATAAACAGTCTCGATTGAAGGGCGTGCATCCGAAATTCCTAATCCGTTTCCTTTTAATATTTCTTGATAAACTTTTGTGTGAAGTTCTGTAAATCCGTCAGAGAATTCTACTTCATTGCCATCAATTTTTATGGAGCGGTAAGTCGTTTTTTTACGTGATCTAATTTCTGCCGGTAAATCATTTTCATCAATAGAAAGAAGCCATTTAACATTTGCATCTTTTAGTTCGAGCGATCCGGACATTCTTTTATTATCAGAAAGATAAAGATCGCTTTTCAGAACATCTCCGAACAACCATATTAATAGATCGAATAGATGAATCCCAATATTTGTTGCAATACCTCCACTCTTTTCATCTTCACCTTTCCATGAGTAATGATACCAATTCCCGCGAGAAGCAATGTATGTCAGTTCTACTTCATGTTTTTTATTTGTAGAGGTTTTTAATTTCTCTTTGAGCTCTATAATCGAAGGATGATATCTCAACTGCATCACGGTAAAAACTTTCCTTCCGCTCTTCAATTCAAGTTCTTCCAGCGAATCTAAATTTTGTGGATACAGAACAATTGGTTTTTCACAAATTACATTTACGCCAAGATTTAATCCCAATCTGATCTGTGAATCGTGAAGATAATTAGGTGAGCATACAGTTAGAAAATCTATCTTGGAATCATTATGCAGAGAAAGTTTAACGAGATGCCTTTCAAATCTTTCATGCTCATTGAAATAATCGGCATGTGGAAAGAACTGATCTAACACACCAACGGAATCGTGTGGATCAAACGAAGCAACAAGAACATTCCCTGTTTCTTTAATTGCTTTTAAGTGGCGCGGAGCTATGTACCCGGCTGTTCCTGTTAATGCAAACTTTTTCATAACTAAGTGTAATAATTTTATTGACAAATTTAGCAAATAGTGTTTGAATAACTATATGGAATTAGATTAAATTTGTTCAACTTCAAATCGCACAGGAGTAATTGTGAATCTTACTGCAGAACTTCAAAAAGTAAAATCCGGTTTTCATCGTTCATTCTGGGTTGCAAATGGAATGGAGTTGTTTGAACGGTTAGCTTATTACGGGCAGCAAATTGTTTTTGTGGTTTACTTAAGAAATAATTTAGGATTTACCGAATCCGAAGCCGGACAACTTTCCGGTATCTTCGGAGGGTTGATTTATTTATTACCAATTCTTGCCGGTACACTTGCAGACAAATGGGGATTCCGCCGCGCATTCAGTATTGCATTTTCAATTCTTGCTATCGGATATTTTTTAATCGGCTCTATGGGAATGTCTGTATTCTCCGGTATATACGGAACAGAGCCTAATTACTGGTTGCTAATGTGTTTCCTTGTATTAACAGCATTAGGCGGATCATTCATTAAGCCGTCGGTTCTTGGAACAGTTGCGGTTACTTCTAAAGAAGAAGTTAAATCTCTCGGCTATGCAATTTATTATTGGCTGGTAAATATCGGTGCAATGGTTGGACCAACAATAGCTTACTTTGTACGAGATAGTTTTGGTAATGAATTTGTTTATCTGGTATCATCAGCAAGTTGTATTGCTATGCTTGCGGTTAATTCATTGTTTTATAAGAATGCAAAAGAAGCTGTGGTTGTTGAATCATTTGGGAAAAAAATTACCAATTTGTTTGTAGTACTTGGCAATTTAAAATTCATGATCTTTCTATTAATCTACTCTCTTTATTGGATTATTTTTTGGCAAGAGTTTATCATAGTTCCTTATTATGTAACTGATTACATACCAAATTTTTTCTCTTACGAAATTCTACAATCTTGGTCTGGTGCTGGCGCCATTATTCTTTTTCAAATACCTATTAATAGATTGACAAAAAAAATGTCAACACCGAATGCTATTCTAAGCGGATTTGCTGTTTCAAGTTTGATTTGGATTATTATTTGGATTAATCCGAGTATTATAACAATAGCAGCCGGAATTATTGCATTTGGCATCGGTGAGGCAATGCAAGCACCAAGATATTATGAATATATTTCAAAGATAGCACCTGAAGGCCAGCAAGGACTATATCAGGGTTATGCATTCTTACCAATTGCTATTGCACGATTTGTAGGAGACCCTTTCGGCGGATGGTTATATCAAACCTCGAAAGCATCCGGTCACCCGGAATATGTTTGGTATTCAATGATTGCTATTGGACTTTCTGCAGCTTTCTTTATGTACTTGTATAATAGATTTGTTGTGAAAGAAAAATAATTTTTTTCTGTAGAGACGGGATATATCCCGTCTCGCTTGTTGTTTGAGACGCCATATATGGAGTCTCTACATTAATTTTGTACGGTATAAGTAATAGTTATACGGCAATAAATATTTTTAAGGTTGATTTATGAGAAAATTTATAAATATTTATGATGAAAGGTATACTCAGTTTTTGAAATATTATCCTCAAGTAGAAAAAATTTATGAAACTCCTTATAGTATGCCAGAATTAGATCCACTAAGGCACGAAATATCTTTATGTATAATGTTTGGTTTTCATCAAGCCGCTATAACTCTTACAAATCATCTTATTGAGTGGTTTGTAAAATTAATGTTGATTTATAATGATTCCTCCGAAAAAACTAAAATAAAAGACGACTCAAAAAAGATAGTCGAAAATATAGAAGGACTTTTTAAAGAAGGTATTGACAATTATATCGATAAGGATATGAGTCAGACTATAACAAAAGCAAAATCAGTCGGCATCTTTACTAAAGAGCAATGGAAGAAACTTAATGAGATAAGAGAAAATTATCGAAATGCTTTTGGGCATGCTGATAGTAGAAAAATATTTGGAGATGCAGAAATTAAACTAACTGGTATGTCTACTGAAGATGATAAATTTTCTGTGGAGGAGCCAATCTCAACAAAAATTTCAGATATGCCAATTATTCAAGGAATACTAAAGATAAAATTTGCTGAAGCACATTCCTTTGAATATTTCAGTTATATAGATAGTTTGATTCGAGCGACTTTACCAAAAGTTCTTCCTTCTTTGAAAGATATAAATAATGAAAAATAAAACCGTATAACTCGCGCCTCAATGGCGACCGCTTCTCTGCCAAAGGCAGACAAGTTCTATACGGTATTTTTGTAATTATTTATTTACATTACAAAAACAGATTCCCACCAAAAAGGTGTGGGTAAGCTTAAAATAAAATCGTTCCAGCCAGCCGACAGATAGTTAATAAAATTCTCAATGTATATTCAGGTGTACAATGAAATTATTAAAAAATAATTCCACAATCATCATTCTATTTGTAATAGTTGTTTTGCTGACACTATTTGTAAATTATGTTCTTGGCATCTACCCTCTTCTTAATTTCATTAAGTATTTAGAGAGTAAAAAATACTACTGGATAATTCCTACAACTATTTTATTATTATTCGGATTATTGCTGTTCTATATGAGTATGAATAGAAAAGTTATTAATGAAAGGATAGAAGTATTTAATGCAATCATGCGTACAGTGCAGGACATTCTACACAACTCATCTTCTTCCATACAGTTATTAATAATGGATATGAAAGATGAAGGTGTTGACGAAGAAATAATTATGAAAGCTGAGAATAATATGCAAGAATTAAAGACTGTAATCAAAACATTAGCATCAATTGATCCAAAGACTATTGAACTAAAAGAATTGAATCAGACCATGTCAATAATAAAAATGCATAAATAATTATTGACAACCTCACCCATGCCCCTCTCCTTACTAAGGAGAGGGTGGCCCGAAGGGACGGGTGAGGTCAAAAAAATGTTTATCTAACAATTGCCAATTTCTGAATTGTCTCTGAAGATTCACTTCCCTTCTTTGAGATTACTTTATAAAGATAAACCCCGTGTGCAACAAGATCACTATCGGCATCTCGTCCATCCCACAAAATTCTGTTGAAATCGTATTTCAATTCCGATGAAGACAAAATAAATTCTTTTATCATTCTTCCGGCAATTGTGTAAACTTTAATTTTAAGTTCATCGGGAATCTGAGTGAGCTTAAAAGTGAAATACGTTTCGTCCTTAAAAGGGTTAGGATAGTTATAAACATTTAATAGTTGCAATTCGTTTCTAACAGAAGATATTCTAACAACTCCGCTGGAATCAATTAACTCTACAGTAGCATTTTTGCCAAGATATTTTTTTACTGATTAAGATTCCTTATCATTCTGTTCCAATAGTATTTTGTTAAGTCTTTAATACTGGCATGTTTCAAATCTATTTTGTCTTCTCCGGGTACAGAAAAAAGCATCATACCCATAATATTGAAATATATTTCATAACCATCATCTTCAACTGTTGCACTGTCGTTAAACGAATTACTTTCATACGATTCATCATAAGCTTCGCTGAATAATATTGAAAAACCATGATAACCACTTTTATCTATCCATACTTTGCAGCCAATTACATCTTCTTCTGTTTTTATTACCGCAATAAATTTAGACTGTGATTTATATGTTAATTTTGATTTGACATGTTTGTTCTTATTGGCAAGTTTCTCCAATCTACTCTTGAATCCATCTTTCAATTCTTGAAATGCTTTTAACAAAAATTCTTTTTTCTCTTTTTCGGTTATTTTTCTTTTTACCAAAGGAATATCGTTATCGTCTTCAGTTTCATTTTTCGTTGAGGGCATAACACTTAATTTTGCTAATATTTTCTTACATATTTGTTGAGGGTCGTTTTCTCTTCCATCAATATATCCTAGTGTGGGTTTTATACCAGGTATTTCTGTATCATCTAATTTTACGGGTAAGATATAGTCTTCATTTTTTTGGAAAGCCCTTGCTTGAGCACTTTGCCGTTCATGGTTTGTCCATACTTTTTTAGCGTAGTTCTCTGAGAGAAACATTACACAGAATTGTGATTCTTTTCTATATATATTATCTAAATACACATATAAATCTTTTCCCCAGAGAACATCTTCTTCAAAATTATCATAGAAGACGTTAACACTGTTTTTTCTTAAATAATTAGCTACTTCATCCGCATAGGCCCTGTCTTCACCAGCAAATGACAATGCAACTTGATATTTATATTCTTTTTGTTTTCCCATTTATCGTACGTTTTATTCCAATGCCTTTGTTAGTTCATTTTCTATTAGTTTGTATTTTTCTTTTACTTCTTCACCGCTGTAAAAAATCAAGAAATAGTTCTTGACGACCTTGGAAAATATTGTAATATTTATTTAAAATAAGGCACTGCTCTTGTAATTGCCCAAGTTCTTAAACTATTATCTAACCATTTTATAACGTATTGATAATTTATTATACCTTTATAATGAATTACTACCCTATCCAATATCAATTTCAATAATGCCGTTGTATTAATACTATTTCGAGGAAGACAATCTAAAGCATAGTCTAACCAACAATCTCTTCTTAATGGTAATATTTCTTCAGAATATAAAATTATAAATAGCTCAGCAAGTACGACCGCGACACTTTCTTCATTAATATCAGGTTGATTTAGATATTTTAAAATATTTTGACTTGCAAAGGACATTTTGAATCCGTGCTCTTTCAATCCTTGCCTAATAATGTCAGCGTTTATTGAAATAAAATAATAATTACCAGGTATTAATTTGAGAAGTATTGAGTTATAATCGTGTGTCGTAAACATTTTAGCTGCGCGTGCAACACGAAAGAGAGTTAATGTTGAGAATCCTTGTAAATTATATTTTGCTTGAAATAATTCTAAAATACTAGATTCATCTATTAATAGCGGGATTTTTCTTTCGAGAGAAAATTGGATTGCTTGTTTTAATGTATCATCTAAAAAATCAAACATTTTATCTTCACTGTAAGGCGCTTTTTCTACAGCTTCATAGCCAAATGTTTTTCCTTTTATAAATTCTATCATATCCAACAATTTTTTTATGTTGTTTTCAACCTCCCAAACAGGTATCTCATTTTTATAAAGCTGTCCATTTAAAGAATAGACCGTAAACAGACCACTATTCAGATTCATTCGCATCATATTCACTTCGTGCATTAAAACATCAAGGAGTCTTTGGGGAAAATAACACTTTGAAAATCTGGTTAAGAGACCAATTTGGTTAACATTATATAGGGTAAAAAAGGCAATAGGCTCTATTACAATTTCAGAACAATACTCACGAATTAAGTTGTACTCCTTCTTAGAATTATTGTCACTAAAAGCCCATATTTTCCTATCAGTTCGATTTATGAATCCACCCCAAGTTTCAAAAATATTTCTCTGAACCAATTTAGAAACCATCGAGAGGGGCAATTTATGGAAATCATATAGCTGATTGATCTGTTGCAAATACTTTTCTTGCTCTCGCAGCATATTTTTCAATTCTTCAAAGTTTTCACCAACTTCCATCTTTTGCCAACTTTTATCATCTGGAAACTTTTTTTCAAATGAATCCATATTATTTTTAAACGCGATTTTCATTCTATTATCAACTTCATCTTTAGGATTTTGTTGAGTATGGCTTAAAAATATCATTAAATAATTTTTCACCGTATCTAAATCATCTGGTAAATCTTGTAAAACTTTGAATGCGATTTCTAAAGCTTCCTTTGTTTTACCTAAAAATGAATATGCAGAACTAATTCTTAATAAGTCTTTGGGTTTATCTTTAAAATCTTTCTCAGCACTATTTAAAATTACTGTGGCGGTTTCTAATTCTCCGATACGAAATTCTGATAACCCCCATTTAATATAATATTCTGCTTTTCTATAATTAGTTGCTAATCTTTTGAATACTTCCTTAGAATCGGAAAACTTTTCATAAAACAAAAATATATCTCCCTTTACTTTTTGTATATCTTCAATATTTATATCAATTGATGATTCCAGATTTGAAATGAATTCCAGCGCTTTAGCATATTTCCCTTGGTTTGTTAAGCTATATAAATATCTCCGTTCAACAGGACCAAATTCATCATTATTTATCAGGTTTGATAATAATTCAGAAGATTTTTCCCAACTTTTAATCTGAAAGTAAAGATCTGCCAGTACAAATAATAAATATTCATTTTTCTCAACTGTCCCGTTTATATTTTCCTCTAAAATTGTAATGGCAGTATCAATATTCCCATGGTTACAATTAAATACAACTTCTCTATCTATAACAATGATATTTTTACTAAATTCCTTTTTTAACTCATCAATAATTCTTTTACTTTCTGTGTCATTTAACTCTCGTTCATAAATTTCGGATAGCACTAAATAGCTCATTAAATTGTTTGCATTAAGGTCCGAGAGGTCTCCTCTAATATTGTGTAAAATTATGTCCTTTGCTTTTGTCAAATTGTTTTTAAGTATCAAAACATTTAACAAATAATTTAATGCATTTGGTTCTTCTAATTCTTTTGCTCTAGTAAAACACTTCTCCGCATTATCTAAGTCTGAATTTTGTATGTAAGCTATACCAAGATTTAAATAAACAATACCTTCATCTAAACCAAGCTCTTTACTTGTTTTGAGGTCATACAAAGATTTTTCTTTTTCGTGCATTAAAGAATAAACGATACCTCTATTGTGATATACTGTTGCTAGCTGTTTTTTTTCTTCTCGTTTTTCTAATATTAATATTGCTTCGTCAAGATACTTTAATGCCTCGCAAGTAGATAAATATAATGGACTATTTTTTTGTATTCGTAGTGGTCGATTCAGTCTGTAACTTACCATCAATGAATCTAGTATTGTAACGGTCAATAAATCTAAAGCAATTGGTACACGTTGATACTCTAATGCTTTTAACAAGTACTCTTTTGCCTTCTCATTATCTCCTTTTTTGTTTAATACAAAACCATAAGTATAGAGCGTCTCGAAAGTATTTAACTTAGTCTTAGATATTGAGTCTATGGCGTCATTGTAGTTCCCATTTAGCAAATAAAGATTACATTTTACTACTAATGCCTCTTCTGAATCTTGATTTATTTTAAGTATTTCTTCAACGGTTTTTAAACCTTCAGTAGTGTTGTGATCTATTAATCTCGCATAGGCCAATTGTAAAAGACCTTTTTGTTCATTTGGGAACAATTTATATGCATCTTCAAAATATTTTACTCCATCTTGATCGTTAAATTCGTTCAAATAGGATTTGCCAATGTTTGAATTCAATCTCCATAAAAGGTTTTTTTCTTCCTTGTCAACTTTTGTTAAAAGATCTAGGTAAATTTTTCTCGCGGATAATATTTTCCCATCTTTCATAAAGTCGTTTGCTATTTTTATAATGCTATTTATTTCTGAATTTTTGATATTCTCTAATGGTTCTTGTTTAGTTGCGATTAAAGCATCTATTTTATTCATAACATTTGCTAGGTTTTCATCTGTCTTAGCAAATCCTTTGTCAATTTTATAATCAATTTCAGATAAAGACTTAATAATATTTTGTCCGTATGTATTGGTAGTCTTTTTTAATTGCATAGTTAATGAGTATGCAAAATGGTTGGCATAAAAAGGGTCATTAAAAACAAAAGATCTTATTTCATCAAACAGATCTTTAACGATTATTAAGGAAGTTACTTTTTTATCTTCAGCTCCTCCGTAAACTATCTTATTTATCGTCTCAGTTAAAAGGTCGAGCGATATCTCTTCATATCCTTCTTCAAATGCTTTTAAGTTCTTCTTTACATCTTCATCTTGAAAGAGTGAGACAAAATATTCTTGTTTGAGATTATCATCATAATGTTTACTAATAATATTCTCTACTATTTCTACAAATTCATCTTTCTCTTGAATCTTCTTTCTTTTCAGCCAGTCAAAACCTTTATCAAATAGTTTGGATAGTATCCATCCAAATACCGGTTTCCCGATTATTTCAAAAATTTTTTGTTCATCCATTTGTATATTCAAGTTGTTGTCGATTATATAATCAAAAAGTAACTATAAATCGTTTCTTGCTTTGTCATAATATCAAATCCCTATACACAGCTAAGTAACTTGCTGAGCTGCGGAGAGATTTGAGAACGTTTTTTATTTGTATGCTGTATTCTTTGAAATCTTTGTTAAGAACTTTCAATATCTTTTCGCAATCGTCTGAACTTTCCGGGAGAAGAATTTTTGTTCCTTTAACTTCAAGCTCTTCATAAAAGAAGCGAAGTAGTTTTACTTGGCTGCCGTTTTTGAAGCTGACTGCAATTTGTTTGTTGCCTTCTTTGAAATAAACATTATATGTATTGAAGAAATTACTTTCTCCGGCTTTAATGTCTTTGGGGAATTTAGCGGGAAGATTCGGAATGTTGAACTCTTCTGTGTCTTTATTTTCTATAAGAGAATAATATGAACGGACTTCCGGAAAACGTTCTTGGATTAATTTGAGAGATGTTTGATAATCCGGCTTATTTTTTGATTTAACAGTAACAAGAGATTCAGAATGAAGCTCTCTGTTTTTTACATAATCACAGGCTTCTTTGTAGATCTCATCAACATCTTTTGACTTTAATCCAAGAGCTTCAAGAATAATTGTATCTAGTTTTCGTCTGTCCTTCTTTTTTACTTCTTCATATATCGTTTCTTGTTCTCTACCTCTTAAAGATTTATAAATATCCTTCAGTTCTTTTTCGTAGTGCTTCAGGAGTTTAGGATCAATTACCAAAGTGTTTTCAACAACAACTACGTCAACATCGCTAACTTTGACCACCATTTGTCTAGCGAAGAGATCAACAAAGTATCTGAAAACCGTGCTGTTAAGAATGAGAAAAACTATATCAGCATACTTTGAATATTCTTTCTGAACTTTGATGTTATAATTGACTTTATCGCAATAGACTTTTGTTTTTCTGTTATCAATCAATCTGAATCGTTCGCCAATCTTTGAAGGAAAAATAAAATCGCCGACATATAAATCTTTGCCAAGGTTAAACCAATCCCGCTCGTTTCCTTTTACATTGGAAATTCTTTGAGCGTTTGTTGGATTGTTATGCAGATCGTGCTCTTTTTGAGCCCGTTCAATATACTTTGCAATATGGGTTTTGTACTTCTTCAATTCAGAAAGCGGTTCGTTGCAAACCAGAACTTGGAATTTCAGATTCTTCAAATCAACGTCAAGGTTATTTGCTTCCTTTTGTGTTTTGAAGATAGGTTTGAAGTAAACGCGTTCCATTAAGTGATGGTTCTTTGTAAGCTCGCTGTAATACCAGCCGAACTTTAGCCAACTAATTTTGTGTTCTTTTCTTTCAACGCCAAACTGAAGTTTATATTCTTGCGCGGTAAGTTCTTTTACTTTGTCGGTATCATCAATTACATAAAAGAAATCGTTAGTGCCGGATTTAATACCATATTTAACATCTACAATATTATGAAGCGGAATTAGTTTACTGCCGGCTTTATCAATTATCTTGTTAAAGATTTCCGGCGAACGAAGATACTTAGCTCCCCAATTGCCGTTTTCATATTTGCCGTCCGTAGTACTTTCTTCTTCAAGTTGTTTTTGCGTGCGGATGGTTACAAAATAATTGTCATTCTTAACTGTTTTATTTGTCTTTTCAATTTGAGAAGCGAAGCGGATTGCAGATTCAATACTACTTTCTTCATCGTTATGTCCGATCAGTTCTTTATAATCTTTGTAAACACGAACAAAGCGAACATTGTTTTTCTCACGTTCATCGTGATCCAAACATTTTTCAAGAATCAAGATTACCGTATTTATGGAAGCAGTTTCAAAACTTCTAACTTTCTGGTTATCTATTATGGCAATGATCTTAAAATTATCGAGAAGAAATTTTTGGATTCCCGCGCCGAAAGCAACATCGAGCCAACTGCTGGAAATTACGTAGCCAAATCTTCCGCCTTCTTTTAGAAAAGCGGCGGTGTGCATTAAATAGAAAACGTAAAGATCGCTTTGCTGATTTATCTTTTTGATTCCGTGTTCACTATTAGCGAGCGTTGACCAGGTAGTTTTTCTTTCAATAAGTTCTTGGCGAATGTATGGAGGATTGCCTACACAAGCATCGAATTGCGGAATACGTACCCGGTTATATTTTCCATCTTCTTTAATTATCTCGAATTCTTTTGTGTGGTTGTGAAAGATTAAGTTATGAAAAGATTTTGAGCGAACATCCGCAAAGTCTTGATTGATGATAGCCGGATAGTTGTCCATTTCTTTAATATCTAGAAGAGATAGATTCATACTTGCAAGAAAAACCGGAAACGGCGCGATGTCAATTCCCCAAAGGCGTTCGAGCAATTCAATATGCTTTACTTTTTTATCGAAGTGTTTCATAAAAGCATAAGCGCGTACAAGGAAAGTACCGGCTCCGCAACCGCTATCCAGAACCGTCTTTGTAGTTTTATTTATGCAAAAAGCGTTTACGATGTCAACTTCGTTTGTGTTTGTAAAATGTTCGCCACGATCGTGTTGTTCTTGATTCTCGATAAGCGTATTATAAATTGAGCCGATGATATCGCAATTGAGGTCATGAAATTGCAAATGGCGAATCTGCTCAACATTTCTTCTTAGTTCGGGAAGATATTTTCCAGGGTAAGTGAATTCATCAAGAACTGATTCTTTGAAGATCGGTTCGTAATCGTGAACTAAAACATCGTTAAAGCGTTCGCGCAATGCTTTGTTGAGAAGGTGTTTGTCTTCGGGAATATGCAACACTTTTAAATTGAGTTTAGGAACATCGCGCTGAAGGTATGAATAGAAAATAATTTTTAAGTAGAGAAGATAATTGGCAAGTTGACAGAGATTATAAATATCTTCGTTTCTAAAATTGATTGTTACGTTAAAGATTTTTAGTTCTGTGATGTATTCCCTAATTCGTTTTTTGAGATCATCGTCCGATTGAATTCGCGGAGTCATTTCTTCGCTCATTTGAGCGGATGCTTCCAGAATATAAGTTGAAAGTTTATTGATGAATTGTTTATCAATTGTATCCCATCGAACATCAGTGATGCCGTGGATTAAATCGCTAAGTTCTTTTAAGAATTGTTTTACAACCGGAAGAATTTGTGATTTATAAGTTGGAGTTGTTACTTCGTTATCGCTACGGACATTAGCAAGATAATATAGTTTGAGTTTACGATCCAGCGGAGTTGTATTCGGTTCGAATGTTCTGAATAACACTAACTGTCGCGGGGTTCCGGTAATAAAGTATTCAATACCACGATTAAATGCTTTAGTCATTGCATCCTTTACAAGTTCTTCATCGGTTGCATCCCAGCTTGAGTTTTTGAGTTCAACGAAAACTTTTAGTTTTGAACTTATGCTAGAGGAAATAATCGTATCACTGAAACGAGATTCACCAACTCCAACATTTTGTTCTTGCTCTGCCGGTACAAAATTGAATTCCGGATTTTCTTCAATAATCTTATTGAAGGCAGTTAGTAAAACACCTTGAAATGTTCTTTCGTTAGATTTGAATTCTTGCATAGATAAATTGTCTTATTTTTTAATGTTCTTACTCATACTAGATCTTTTCTTTGAGATAAACTTTTGTTCAGTGATTGTCGTGGAGAAAGCAGTTTAGGTATAAGCATTATATCGCCTAAAATTGTCCTTAAAAATTTAGTACAATTTCCAATTAGATATTCATTGTTTTTCTTAAAATAAAACGGCGGGGCAATTAGCCCCGCCGCTAATTATTGTTGACATGTCCCATTGGCTTCTTTGCTTTTACATTCATTACAAAGTTCGCCAGTGGTGGGTTTTGTTGTGGAAGTTTCAACATCACTTCCGGTAGGATAATTAGAGCAGTTCTTACACCAATGCCAGGTATCGTGCCCTTTCCTTCTTTTCCATACTTTCATAACTACCTCCCATTAATCTAGTGTTTTGTTTTTTATGAGAAGCTCAATAGAGCGTCTCTACAATTATTAAAAATCATATCCCTCATCAATAAACAACCCCACCACCTCTCCTGGTTTAGAAGAGGTTGCCCCAGGGGGGATAGGGCGCTGGTGAGGTCATAAATTAATTTTAAGGATTCGGTGTTGGTGGTGGAGTTGGTTTATCATTATGTCCCAATCCCAAATCTTTTATTACTCTCGCCGACCAATATTTATTGTAAAATATTTCATTAGCAGTCTTAAAACTTTCCATAAGACTATCAATTTCATTTTTCAAAACTACGTCTGCTTGATCGAACAATTGCGAAAGAGTCTGCCTCGCAGCACTCTTGGAAGCATAACTTGCATCTTTATTTCCTATTGCATCTGCATAATCATTTAACTTCTCATTTAGCTCTGTAACCTTCGCTGCAGTAATTCCATAATCGGCAAGAGAAGCTACATTGCTGTTTAGCAGATCATGTATTGATCTTGCCTTATTGATAAAATCATTATCACGCATTTGCCTAAACTTGGAAATACTAACGTTAGTATTTGCTTTCAAGTCTGCTATCTTGGCTTTACTTGCATAAGCAAAAAGTGAATTTGTACAAGGTACTAAAACATCAAGCAAAGTTTCTTTAACATTTTTCTTTGCATCTGTTTTACCTGCTGTGCTTGTTTTATACGCATTATCTTTTTCATTAATGCTCGTCATTAGAGTGTTAAAATTTGTTTTTGCACTTTCTAATGCCGGTATTGTTGCAACTTCGGTTTGATTCTCATTAAGAACAGAATAAACTGCACGGTACATTGAGAATTTGTTTTCTTCATTCTTAGTCATATTTACCCCTTTTTTAAGTTAGTGTATTGTTTGTTATGACATTACGTCACAAGTTTGTGAGTTAATACCTCTTACAACCCCATTTCTTGATGTGCTACCCCCATTTTTAATTTAATGATTGTTATTTATAAAATTAAAATCAACATTTATTCATTCTGTATGAACATTTAAGGAAACATTATTACTATTAATTCAAATCATATCTACATTTATCAAACTTATATCAACATCAATCTAATCTCTCTTAACATTTACAGAATTGATACCGTCATTTAATCATTCAATACTATTATTAGTAAAAATTAATTTGACAACATGACAGCACGGATCTGCAATATTATTATCACTAATTCTATTAAAACAACTTAATTATACTTTTTTACTATACTATTTTGGAAGGAGTTGATTTGATATGTCCTTCCCCCAAGAATTTATTTTTATTGTGTGACAATTAAAATAAATATTTCAACCAAAAGCAACAGAATTTAAAATCAGACTATTAATCTTCACAAAAGTGAAATTGAAAATTCTTTTTTGGATTACTAATTAAAACTAATTGTGAGACTTTTTACCCAATTCTACTCTATTCAATCCATTTAATGCTGCAACACGGTAAGCTTCTGCCATAGTAGGATAATTAAACGTGCTGTTGATGAAATACATCAAAGTATTTCCATCTCCTACTTGAGACATTATTGCTTGCCCGATATGAATAATTTCCGATGCTTCATATCCGAAACAATGGATGCCAAGAATTTTTAAATTCTCTCTATGAAAAAGAATTTTTAACATACCAACTGTTCTTCCGGTTATTTGAGCACGAGCTAAATGCCGGAAAAATGAATGCCCTACTTCATAAGGAATTTTTTTCTCTGTTAATTCACGTTCGTTTAATCCGACAGAACTAATTTCCGGAATGGTATAAATTCCGGTTGGTATATCTTCGATTTTTAGAGTTGTGCCCTCACCCAAAATTAAATGTCTCCCAGCAAATCTCCCTTGATCGTAAGCAGCGCTTGCAAGACTTGGATAACCAATTACATCACCAACAGCATAAATATTAGGAACCGATGATTGATAAAATTCATTTACCGGTATCGAACCTCTTGCATCGGTTTTAATCCCAAGTTTTTCAAGACCAATGTCTTGAGTATTGCCGGTTCTACCCTGAGCCCATAATAAATAGTCACTTCTGATTTCTTTGTTAGACTTTAAATAAATTGTAACTCCGCAATCATCCGCTACAACTTTTTCATATTCTTCACCGTGTCTCAACAATACTCCGTTTTCTCTTAGATGATATGCTAACGCATCAATAATTTCATCATCTAAAAAAGCCAGCAGTTGGTTGCGTGTGTTTATTAAATTAACTTTTACACTTAATCCTCTGAAGATAGAAGCATACTCGCAGCCAATTACTCCTGCACCATAAATTGTTAATGTTTTTGGATTCTCTTTTATTTTTAAAAGTTTATCGCTATCAATTATTCTTGGATGTGAAAAATCCACATCCGGCGGGTGATACGGACGCGAGCCAACAGCTATAATAAATGCATCTGCTTGATATTTCTTTTTTAGTCCTGTTGATTCAGTTACTTCAATGGTATGTTCATCTAAAAATTTTGCACGACCAATAATCAAATCAACATTGTTTCGTGTATAAAAACCATGTCGTAATTCAACTTGAGATTTAATAACACTTTGTGTTTGTACTAATAATTCTTGATAAGTAGTTCCTTCAAACTTATTACTATCATATAAGATTTGGCTTGCATGTCTTAATGCTTTGCTTGGAATTGTGCCTTTGTGAGTATTACTTCCGCCAACAAGAGAAAATTCTTCACACACAGCAACATTCTTACCTTCTTTAGCACAAGTCATTGCAGCGCCCTCACCCCCGGGCCCGCTGCCAATAATTATTACATCGTATTTATTTTTCATTTACATATTTCCAAATTTTAGGTCAGATTATATGAACAACTTATTTTGTTTGATTAATCGAACTTAAGAATAATTGAATCCTTCCCTCGTGCAGTAAGTTCGTCTGATTTAGAAGTCGTTTTGAACAAATCAAAAACATTATTTACTTCAGGAGAAACATCCTTAGTAGTTTTAAATTTTTGTTTTTCACTAGGATCAATATTTTCAGTTGTCTTGAATAAATCTATAGCACTATTAATCTGGGTTTTATGTTTTACTGACTCAACTTTCAGTTCATGTTTTGAATCTTCAATAACGGCAGTAATATGTTGAGATGCTTGCAATGGAGTAATTGAACCGCCTTCAGGAATGCCGAGTGCTTGTTTGAGTAATACAATTATTTCTTCTCTGAGATCCTGCACTCTGTGAAAGTCTGGAGGGATTGGTGATTGGAATGAAGTTTTAGTTTCACCTTTATCTTCCGAAATATTTTTTACTTTGGAAAGTAATGCAGTTTCGGAATCGGATGATATTATTGTGTTCGGAACAGCATTTCTTTTTTCCGGTTCAATATTTTCCGGCAGTTCATTGTCAGTAAAATTCTCGTCAAAAGCAAAGATGGCATCTGCAAATATTTTATCATTCTGGCTCTGAGCTTCAACAGCCCTTAAATCAAAAGAATATACTTCAGCAAAGTTAGGTTCAGATTCTTTTTTTGTTAACGAAGTTAGCCCTACTTGCTGAATCTTAAATCTAAATCTTGATGGATTGAGATCAAATCGTAAATGGCGTAAATCTTTTATTGCAAAGATCGGATCAAAATAAATCAGTTCAGCTTTGTTATTGATCTTAATAAAATATCCATACTTTGTCGAATAAGCATCAAGTTGATCAACATTAGTAAGAAGTCTGTAAATGATTAAATTTTTTGGTGAAGGGTCCTTCACATAAGAACAAACATCAAAGTAACTAATACGACGTGGTCGTTTCTGTTTTTCATTCTTAAAAATAATCTTAAAACTATCATTGAAGTTGAATAAATTTTGAGAATAAACCAGTACATCATTATTCCGCAAATCAAGTGTTTCTAGTAACATCTGCTCTCTTTAAATATTTTGTTCAGAAACATTTCTATTAATTCCCTGCCCAGCGAATTAATCCTAATTCAAATGGATTAATTAACTGAGGATGTTTTGGAAGTATTCTTAGTGTAAATCCAAATTGTCCGGTATCGTTACATTCAATCTGTCCGCGGTAAGTATACTTAACTGATTTTGTTTTTTTGCCAACATGCGACATTGTAATCGAATACTTTGAACCATTCGCACCTTCATCAACCTTACCGTAATAAATCTGAACCTCTACGTCATCAGGAGTAAGTTCACCGAGTTCAACTTCAGCAAGGATGGGATATTTTAAACCAAATTTAAGATCACCGTTTTTCTCTTCTTCGGTAACACTAATGAATTTCACCTTGTTCCAATTTTCATATAAAATATTTTTCCAGCGAGAAAATTCTTTTCCCTTTTCCCAATTATTCTTCATAAGGTTCATTCGTTTTTCATAAGA
>Ga0209514_10002163_pt1 | contig 31165 bp, 25 predicted proteins | sample Subgrocontami58m_FD_187452 | JGI IMG/M metagenome (GOLD analysis project Ga0209514, IMG submission 187452) | Subsurface groundwater microbial communities from S. Glens Falls, New York, USA - GMW37 contaminated, 5.8 m (SPAdes) (version 3) | ecosystem: Environmental > Aquatic > Deep subsurface >...
CTAGTGTTCTGTCACGGCCTATTCCATGGGTCAGATGGACAGGCGCCCGTCAGGGCGCCGTGGATCGCCAGCCGTCAGGCTGGCGGCGCGCGGGTCGCCGCCCTGACGGGCGCCTCTCCATACTTTCAGACTCGCCCAGGCCGAAATCTCCTGATAGAATCCGCGCGGAGGCGTACGTCCGCATGGCGGCCCAGCCGAAGCCCAAGGGAGTCAAATCGTCGGGGGGAGGAGTCCGGCTCGCAAAGCCGCTCCCCAAGGTGGAGGTGATCCCGGGGCACATCCTCACCGAGAAGATCGCGACGGGCGGCTGCGCGACGGTCTTCAAGGCGACCGAGACGTCCGGCGGCGGCGTCCGCGCGATCAAGATCCTCTTCCCTCGCTACGCCGACAAGCCGCAGTGGGTCCACCGTTTCCTCAACGAGGGGAAGATCCTCACCGAGCTGTCCCACGCGCACATCGTGAAGGGGTACGGCTACGGGACGGTGGGCGTGATGGCCTACCTCATCATGGAGTATTTCCCCGGCTCGTCGGTGCAGGAGCTGATGGAGTTCTGGGGAGGGGCCCTCTCGGAGAAGCCCGCGCTCACGGTGCTCGTGCAGATCGCGCGGGCGCTCGACTACATGCACTCGCGCGGCCTCATCCACCGCGACATCAAGCCGGGCAACGTGCTCGTGAACGACGTGAACGACAAGCAGGTCGCGAAGCTGTGCGACCTGGGGCTCGCGGCGGAGATGATCGGAGGGAAGCTCCCGAAGCACATGACGGCGGGGACGCCGATCTACATGGCGCCCGAGCAGGCGCGCGGCGAGGGGATGGACGCGCGGGCCGACATCTACGCGCTCGGCGGGACGCTGTTCCACATGGTCACGGGGGTCATCCCCGTCAACGACCCGACGAACCCAGATGTGCGGCGCAAGGCGGTGATCGAGGGGATCAAGTACGCGGAGAAGCGGTACGCAGGGCTCTCGAACGCCGTGCAATACTACATCCTCAGGTGCCTTGCGAAGGACCCCGGGAAGCGGTTCTCGAAGATGACCCACCTCGTGAAGGAGGTCCAGATGTATCTGGACGGCGTGCGGACCTTCACGAACGAGGCGCGCGAGCTGCTGCAGGGCGAGTAGGCGCTCGAGGGTCTTCTGCACTTCCTGCGTCTCTGCGCGGACCATCGCGCCGCGTCACCTCGGCAGCCAGAGGTGATGAGTCTCCGTGCGATCCCGCAGGCTCCAGACGCGGACTCCGACGTGCGAGATCTGCAGCAACCGGCCCATGCGGTCCCGGGCCTTGCTGAACGAGGGATGCGCCAGGGTGCGGCGCACGAACTCCGCGACCTCACTCGGCCGGGCTGACAGCATGCGAGGCAGTATCGCGAGTGGCAGGCGTCTCGGGAGCGAAAGTCCTCGTCGCGCGTGAAGAACGTGGGGCGGGTCAGCCCGCGCAACATCGGGAGGATCTCCTGGTCGGTCATTCCGGTCCGGCCGAGGTCCGGACCGATCTGGCGGGCCCGGATTCCCCAGCCGCGCAGGACCTCGCGTTGGCTCACCGGAACGTTTTCGTCCAGGATGATCACGCCCGGGTCGATTCCTTGACGAGCTCATCCTTGAAGGTGAAGAGCGCCTCGCTCGCCAGGCGGACGGCTTCCGCGATGGCGGCCTTCGACACGGAGCCGTTCCACTCCGCGCCGATGGCGTCCCAGTCCATTCCGGTCGCGACTTGCTCGAGCACGTCCGAGACGAAGACTCTGGTCCCGCGGAAGGTGACCTTGCCGTGGCAGATCTTCGGATCCACGACGATGTAGCGGCCGAGTACGACCTTCTTCATGTCATCCTCCGGGAAGCAGGACGCGCGACGACGGCATGATACCGCGCGCCGGCGGGTGATCCAAGAGCGGGTGCCGTCACAGGGCGAGTAGGCGCTCCAGCGTCTTCTGCACTTCCTGCGCGTTCGCCTTGCCGCGCGTCGCCTTCATCACCTGGCCGACGAGGAACATGAGCGAGGCCTGTTTCCCCGCCTTGTAGTCGGCCACCGGTTTCGGGTTGTCCGCGATCGCCTTCGCGCAGGCCTCCTCGATCGCCCCCGTGTCGCTGATCTGCGCGAGGCCGAGCCGCGCGACCGCGGCTTGCGGGTCCTCGCCGGTGAGGACGCAGGCGGAGAAGACCTCCGTTCCGCTCGCGGCGGTGATCTTCCCCTCGACGACCAGCCGGTCGAGCAGGGCGAACTGCGCGGGGGTGATCTTGAGCGCGTCGACGCCCACCTTCTTGTCGTTCAACAGCGCGAGGACGTTCTTCTGGATCCACTTCGAGGCGTTCGCCGCGGGCATCCCCGCCGCAACGAGCGTGTCGAAATACGAGGCGACCTCCTTGTCGGCCGTCAGCACCCCCGCGTCGTAGTCCTTCAGCCCGTGCTCGCGGACGTACCGCTCGCGGCGCGCCTTCGGCAGCTCGGGGATTGAGCGGCGCACCTCGGCAATCCACGCGTCGTCGACCTTGATCGGCACGAGGTCGGGCTCGGGGAAGTAGCGGTAGTCGTGCGCCTCCTCCTTCGAGCGCATCGGGCGGGTCACCTCCGCCGCCTGGTCCCACAGGCGCGTCTCCTGCACGATGCGGCCTCCGCCCGCGAGGACCTTCGCCTGGCGGTCGGCCTCGTGCTTGAGGGCCTTCACGAGGAACTTGAACGAGTTGAGGTTCTTGATCTCGACCCGCGTCAGCAGGCGCGTCTCGCCGCGCGGGCGGATCGAGACGTTCGCGTCGCAGCGGAGGGTCCCCTTTTCCATGTCGCAGTCGGAGACGTCGACGTACTGGAGGATCGACTTGAGGCTCGTCAGGTACGCGTGCGCCTCCTCGGGGAGCCGCATGTCGGGCTTGGAGACGACCTCGCAGAGCGGCATGCCGGTGCGGTTGAGGTCGACGAGCGAGTACGGAATCCGATCGGGGTGGACGAGCTTGCCGGCGTCCTCCTCGAGGTGGATTCGCTCGATGCCGATGCGGCTGGTCTTCCCCTCGACCTCGACGTCGAGCCACCCCTCGCGGCAGAAGGGGAGGTCGTACTGGGAGATCTGATACCCCTTCGGGAGGTCGGGGTAGAAGTAGTTCTTCCGGTCGAACTTCGTGAAGCGCGCGATCTCGCAGTTGAGCGCGAGGGCGGCCCGCATGCCGAGGTCGAACGCGCGGCGGTTGAGGACGGGGAGGGCGCCCGGCAGGCCGAGGCAGACCGGGCAGACCTGCGTGTTCGGCTCCTGCCCGAACGCCGTCGGGCAGCCGCAGAAGAGCTTCGTGCGCGTCTTGAGCTGGACGTGGACCTCGAGGCCCACGACCATTTCGTAGTCCATGCGTTCAGCGCCCTTGCGGGCGCTACTCCAATGGCGCCTGGCGCCGGTGGAAGTCGGTCTCCCTCTCGAACGCTCGCGCGACGCGGAGGACGGTCTCCTCGTCGAACGCCTTGCCGATCACCTGGAGGCCCACGGGGAGGCCGCCCTTCGTGAATCCGCACGGCACCGAGACACCGGGCAGCCCCGCGAGGTTGAGCGTGACCGTCAGCACGTCGCAGAGGTACATCGCGAGCGGGTCGTCCGACTTCTCGCCGACCTTGAACGCGGGGATCGGGCTCGTCGGGCAGACGATCGCGTCGACGCGCTCCCAGGCGCGGTCGAAGTCCTGCTTGATGAGGCGGCGGACCTTGAGCGCCTTGTTGTAGTAGGCGTCGTAGTACCCCGCGGAGAGCGCGAACGTCCCGAGCATGATGCGGCGCTTGACCTCGGCGCCGAACCCCTCCTCGCGCGAGCGGCTGTACATCGAGAGGAGCCCCTCGTACGTGGCCGCGCGATGGCCGTAGTGGACGCCGTCGTAGCGGGCGAGGTTCGAGGAGGCCTCGGCGGGGGCGACGAGGTAGTAGGTCGCGATGCCGTGCGAGGTGTTCGGCAGCGAGACGTCGACGACCTCGGCGCCCAGCCGCGCGTACGTCGCGACCGCGGCGCGGACGGAGGCCTCGACCTCGGGGTCCATCCCCGAGCCGAAGTACTCGCGCGGGAGGCCGAGGCGCATCCCCTTCACGCCCTTCTCGAGCGCCGCGAGGTAGTCGGGGACCACGAGAGGCGCGCTCGTCGCGTCCATCGGGTCATGCCCCGCGAGGACGGAGAGGAGGAGCGCGGCGTCGCGGGTGTCCTTCGTCATCGGGCCGATCTGGTCGAGCGACGAGGCGAAGGCGACGAGGCCGTATCGAGAGACGCGGCCGTAGGTGGGCTTCAGGCCCGTGACGCCGCAGAGCGCGGCGGGCTGGCGGATGGAGCCTCCCGTGTCGCTGCCGGTGGCGCATGCGGCGAGGTCGGCTGCGACGGCGGCAGCGGAGCCTCCGCTGGATCCGCCGGGGATGCGCGAGAGGTCCCAGGGGTTGAGCGTCTTCTGGAAGGCGGAGTTCTCCGTCGAAGACCCCATCGCGAACTCGTCCAGGTTGGTCTTGCCGAGGAGGACGGCTCCTGCCTCGCGGAGGCGCGTGACGACGGTCGCGTCGTAGGGAGGCTTGAACTGCTCGAGGCTGCGGCTCGCGCAGGTGGTGCGGACGCCGCGGGTGCACATGTTGTCCTTCACGGCGACGGGGACGCCTGCGAGGGGGCCTTTCGCGGCGCCTGCGTCGACGGCATCGGCCTGTGCGCGGGCCTCGTCGCGAGAGACGGTGAGGAAGGCATGGAGGCGCGGGTCGACGGCGTCGATGCGGGCGAGGTGAGCCTCAAGCACCGCGCGCGCCAGAACCTCGCGGCGGGAGACGGCCTCGCGGATCTCGAAGGCGGACTTGCGGGTCCAGTCCATTTCATCGCGCCCTGTCGGGCGCTACTCCGATTCGATGACCTTGGGCACCTTGAAGAACGGGTCCTCGGGGGCGGGGGCGTTGGCGAGGACGTCGTCCTTCGGGAGGCACGGCCGCGGCTCGTCGTCTCGGAATACGTTCGCGAGGTCGAGGGGGTGGACGAGGGGTTCGACGCCTTCGAGGGCGACCTTGTCGAGGGAGGCGACGTACCCGAGGATGGCGGAGAGTTGCTTCTCGAAGCGCGCCTTCTCCTCCTCGGACAGCGCGAGGCGTCCCAGGAGCGCGATGTGTTCGACGGTCTTGCGGTCGATCTGCATAGGGGCAGGGATTCTATCGGCGCCGGTTGCGATCACAAGGAATAGAGGAACGCGGGACGCCGAGGAGGGTTCGCGGAAGAGCTACGCGAATTCGACTCGTCCGCTCATCTCGTCCGGACTGAGCACGTCATGGACGAGCTTGAGGAACTGCACCATCTGCGAGGTCGTCCGTGTACCGTTCCGCGCGTAGACGATCCCCGCATGAGGGGTGCCGTTCGCGTGCAGGACGAGGAAGTCCTGATCGTGGGTGACGAGGACTCTCGCCTCCCGCGCGGCGAACTCCAGATGCTGCTCGTCCGTGTCGCCGCAGCGGCCGGCCTCGAGGGCGGTCAGCACGTCGATGTTGCGCCCGCGAAGCGCCTTCGCGATGACCAGGTCCACGTTCTGATCCAGGAAGAAGCGAACCCGATCAGCCACGAACTTGCTTCTTCAAGAGCGAGGGGTTTCCTCGGCGGACACGTTCCTCCAGCTTTTCCGCAGCGTCCATCTCTGCCTGGATCTCGTCGACGTGGTCGAAGTAGTACGCGAGCGCAGAGTGGACCTCAGCAAGAGAGAGCCGATACCGTTCTGCGATCTCCTCCGGAGTCAGCCCCAGGCGGTCGTGCCAGATGACGATATCCGAGACCGAGATGCGATGTCCGTCGATTCGCGGTCGTCCGCCACAGGTGCCCGCGGTGCGAACGATGTGCGCGTAGACTTCCAACTTCTTCATGTGCGCGTCCGATTGGAGTCCCTCGCGATTATACACGTGCTCCTCGAATCGGCAATCGGTCGTGTCGGGCCCGCTCGGCATGTGGCCCATTCATCGCTCGGGCGCGCGAATGCGGATGACTCTCTGGGGCATCGGGGCCCATTCCATTCGGTCTGGCGTCCAGTTGCCGGAATGGATGGAGTATCTTCCGTCAGCCGTGACCCCGAACCACCGCCCCCCAGGGACGCGGAGTGTCCACTGCTCGCCGTCCTCGTCAAACCTCCTGGTGACGATGCGACCTCCACAGTCGAAGTCGAATCGAGTCCGTCCGCGTCTCGCGTCGATGGTCACCGCTCTGAGCGCCTGACCGTCGAGAAACGACATGGCACGTTCCATCTGGCGGCGCGGCGACTCGGAGGAGACCGGTGTCCTCTTGCGCTGATAGATGGTCCACGCGCATGTGTCGATGCGCAGGTGCCAAGTACCATTGACGTGAACATGGCGACGCGACCAAAACTCTCGCGAGCGAGGAGAGGTCGGCCTCACAAGCTTGTGCGGCTCCAGAATCTCCAGACTGGGCCGACCGAACTCGAACATCAAGAAAGATGCGTATCCGACCCGCGCGTTCCAGCACGGAAGCCCGAAAAGGCGCTGGAGCGTTTGCATGGGGAACTGCACGAGAGTGCCCATCCGCGAGCAGCCGAGGGAGCCTACCCGAGCAGCTCGGACACCTTGAACTCGCAGTCGGGGAAGGCGAGGGGGTGCACGAGTTGACTTCGACCGAACTTCTGCGCCTTTCGGTAGCCGCGCTTGCCGGGGGAGCGGTAGACCTCGAGGAGACCGGAAGCGAGGTTGGCGAGCCAGGACTCCGGGATGCCCGCCGCGCCGTAACGCGGGATCTTCGTTTCGCGGTCGTACTCCTGCGTGGTGTCGGAGACCTCGATCGCCAGGAAGACGTCCGTGGGCGTTGGGTGGCCGGAGGCATAGAAATCCGTTCGCCGACGTGCCAGGACGACGTCCGGTTCGGGAGCCCAGTAGTCATCCAGGAGAACTGGATTCTGGATGCGGACGATGACACGGCCCTGGAGGCGGGCGGAGAAGAACTCGGTCGCGCGAGAAACGCAAGCAGCGTGGTCGAATCCGATCGGCGACATGTCTACGATCTCCCCGTCGATGAGCTCGACCCTGCGCTCCGGGTCGAGGACTCCTGCCTCCGCCATCTTCGCGTACTCGTCGACCGTAAACCGATGCTTGATGACCTGCGCTTTCATCTCTTCTCCTCAGCGGTGCGCGCGTGACCTATCCTACGGCGCGCATCCCGCCCGTTCAACCGCATTCCCACAGACGGCCTTCGGTGGGATGCAGGTGAGATCCGCCATTGCGCTGCCGCCCGCTCCGCGGGCTCCCTCTCAGGTTCGGCGGCCGAAGACCTGCGGCTTGCGCCGCAGGCTACTCCCTTTAAGCGGCGTCGCGGAGGCGCGTGACGACGGTGGCGTCGTAGGGGGGCTTGAACTGCTCGAGGATGCGGCTCGCGCAGGTCGTGCGGACGCCGCGGGTGCACATGTTGTCCTTCCCGGCGACGGGGACGCCTGCGAGGGGGCCTTTCGTAGCGCCCGCATCGACGGCATCGGCCTGGGCACGGGCCTCGTCGCGAGAGACGGTGAGGAAGGCATGGAGGCGCGGGTCGACGGCGTCGATGCGGGCGAAAGGGACGTCCATCCCCGATCGGAAGGGACCGATCGAGCCAGGTGCCGCGTCCCACGAAGGAGGAGGAGCCTTCGGCGACGCCGCTTGCTACGGACGCTGCGTGGCGCGGTGTCTCATGGTAGGCTGACGGTGCTTGAATCGTGGGAGGCTTTCATGCGCACGTCGCTTGCCGTTGTCCTCGCACTCGCATTCGTCACCGCCGCGGAGGCGGGGGGAGGGGAGGTCGCCTGGGAGCCTGACGCAGCCTTGGCGTTGGAGAAGGCGCAGATGGAGGGGCGGCCGATCCTGCTCTATTTCACGGTGGCCGACTCGCCGATCGACCGCGCGGTGGACGCGGGTGCGTTCTCGGACGAGGGCGTCGTCGAAGCCGCGAAGGGGTACATGTGCGTCTACCTCGCGTGGGACGACTCGCCGTTCCAGACGAAGCTCCGACACGCGCTTCACGTCACCGGCGCGCCCAGTGTCGTGTTCGCGACCTCGTCCGGGGAGTTCATCGATCGCCTCTCGTCGATCGACCCGCGCGAGGCGGAGACGCAGATCCTGGAGGTTTCCGGGGCCCTGGCCCGGACCCGGGTGCTGCGGAGCCTGCCCGGCGGCGAGGGCGCCCCGTGGAATTGGATCCGGGAGCGGATCGAGGACCTCGGGAGCGAAGACTACGAAACGCGCCAGCGCGCGTCGGACGACCTGGGCCGGCTTGCGGACTCCCTGCGCGCGTCGATCCAGGCGGCGAAGTCGTCTCTCGACCCCGAGGTCGCGGCGAGGGCGAAGGCCCTGGAAGGCGAGCGCCATGCCTCCAGCGGGGCCTCAGACTCGGTCACCGTGGACGTCGTCGTCGATTGGCTGCAGAAGGGGGTGAAGGACTTTTGGATCATCCGGAAGATCCACGACAAGGGTTGGACGTTCACCCTGACGGACGCCGACCTGAAGCAGCTCAAGGATGCGGGCGCTCGCGAGGAGCTCCTCGACGCCATGCAGGGCACCGAGGGTCGGTAGAGCAGGGCAGCCAGGACGGTGGTCCGCCGGCTGCGACCATTCATCGGAGCAGCCCCTTCGAACCGTGTGGGCGATCATCATGCGCCACAAGAAGCCGACTCCATCCTCGGTCACCACGACTCCCTGCAACTGCGGTTGGCTGGAGCGCACGTCGGACGACCCCTCGAATCCAGTCCTGTTCGACAGGGACTTGCAGGAGTTCAACATCAGCAGGTCGGATGGAGGGATCCTCCGCATCTACCACTGTCCGTGGTGCGGTGGGGCGGCGCCGCCGTCGAAGCGAAGCAGGCTCTTCGCGATCGTGACGCAATCCGAGGCTGACCGCCTGGAGCGGCTCTTGCACAAGTTCTCGACCCTCGAGGAGGCCATTCGAGTCCTTGGCCCACCCGACAAGGACAGTCCGCGCGGCATCCTCGTCGCAACGTTCAGCTCCCGTCGAAAGGCCCCGAGGCAGATGTATGCCCGCTGCCTGAAGTACACGCGGCTCTCGAAAACGGCCGATATCGACCTCTTCGAGGATCCGCGGCGGGGAGTCAGCTTCGCCTTCGGAGGCAAGCACCTCGGCAAGCGCAGACGGCCGCGATCATCGCCCGCGAGGCGGTCGCGCAATTCACGGTAGCTTCGCAGCGGAACGGGCTCGCTGTGGCGGAAGACTGATCGAGGTGGGCCGCCCTTTCAGGGCTCCAGATCTGCGTGGCATGCGAAGTTCCAGGGGCTGCGCCCCTGGCTCTCTTGGCTCGCCCCTTCGGGGCTGGGTCACGACGCCCTGACATGGAAAGGCTGTATGCGGCGCACAGTCGCAGCGCTTGACTTGGATCGGCCCCAAACCTATCATCCCCGGCCCCGTAGATGCACATGGATGGCCCACAGGGGGTTCGCGCGCCACGCCGCGCGGATCGGGCCCTCCGACACGCCTCTTGGGAGCGGATCCGCATGAAGCGCCTCGCCCTGCTCGCATTCGCGCTCGCCTTCGCCGCCACGCTCTTCGCCGAGGAGACCGTCAAGGTCGTCTCCTGCCTCCCGCGCACCGGCAGCGCGAAGGCCCAGACCGATACCATCGTCAACGGCATCCAGATGGCCCTCGAGGAGGCCGGCTACAAGGCCGGCGACTTCAAGATCGCATACGAGGACTGGGACGACGCGACGGCGGCCGCCGGCGATTGGGAACAGTTCCAGGTCGCGAACAATGCCGACCGCGCCGTGAAGGACGCCGACGTCATGGTCGTCATCGGCCACTACAACTCCGGCGCAGCGAAGATCAGCATGCCGATTCTCAACAAGGCGGACATCCTGATGATCAGCCCCGCGAACACCTGGCCGGGCCTCACGAAGCCCGGCAAGGGCGAGGCACAGGAGCCCGAGAAGTACCGCCCGACCGGCAAGGTCAACTACACACGCGTCGTCCCCGCCGACGACCTCCAGGGGCCGCTGGGAGCCGATTGGGCAAAGTCGATGGGCGTCAAGACGGTGTTCATCCTCGACGACCGCAGCGTCTACGGGAAGGGGATCGCCGACCTCTTCGAGAAGGAGTGCGAGGAGATCGGCCTCGAGGTCGGGGGCCACGAGGGGATCGACCCGAAGCAGCAGGAGTACAAGGCCCTGATGACCAAGATCAAGGGGAGTGCCCCCGACCTCGTCTACTTCGGCGGCACGACGCAGTCGAACGGGGGCCAGATCCTGAAGGACTCCATGGCCGTCGGCCTCACCTGCAAGTTCATGGTTCCGGACGGCTGCTTCGAGGACGCCTTCATCACCTCCGCGGGCGCGGAGAACGTGAACGACCGCTGCTTCGTCACCTTCGGCGGCATGCCGCCGGACCAGCTCACGGGGAAGGGGAAGGAGTTCGTCGAGAGGTATGTGAAGAAGTTCGGCACCAAGCCCCAGGGGTATGCCGTCTACGGCTACGAGGCGGGGCAGGTCGCGGTCGAGGCGATCAAGCGCGCGGGGAAGAAGGACCGCAACGCGATCCGCGAGGCATGCCTGTCGATCAAGGACTTCGATGGCGCACTCGGCAAGTGGTCGTTCGACGAGAACGGCGACACGACACTCAAGACGATGAGCGGCCAAGTCGTGAAGAACGGCAAGTTCGAGTTCGTGACGCTGCTCGGCGGCGAGCGGTAGCCCCGCAGGGGGAGGCGGACGGTGCTCCTCCTGCTCGCAGCCGGCCAGGAGCCGAGCGCGCTGCAGACCTTCCTGCAGCAGGTGATCAACGGCGTGGTCACGGGCTCCCTCTTCGCCCTGATCGCGCTCGGGTACTCGATGGTCTACGGGATCATCGAGTTGATCAACTTCGCGCACGGCGACCTGTTCATGCTGGGGAGCTTCCTGGCGCTCACGCTCGTCGGGGCGCTGGGGCTCGCCGGCGCGGGCCTCCTGGCGACGGTGGCAGGCGTCGTCTTCCTCGTCTTCGTCTGCGCGACGTTCTGCGCGGCGCTCAACTGGTCGGTCGACCGCCTCGTCTACCGCCCGCTCCGCAACGCGCCCAAGCTCGCGCCCCTCGTCTCCGCGATCGGCGTCTCCTTCGTCTTCCAGAACATCGGCCTCTTCTGGGGCGCCGCGCCGATGGAGGTCTTCGGAGGCGGAGGCGCGCCCGCGGCGAACAAGGACTTCCCGAACATCCTCGGGAACCGCAACCTCGCGCCGGGAGGGCTGTGGTTCACGGTGAAGGACCTGGTCGTGCTCTCCGTCACCGTGTCGCTCATGGTCGCCCTCCACCTTTTCGTGAAGCACACGCGGCTCGGGAAGGCGATGCGCGCGACGGCGCAGAACCGCACCGCGGCGCAGTTCATGGGGATCGACGTCAACCGCGTGATCGGCGCGACCTTCGTCATCGGAGGCGCCCTCGCGGGGGCGGCCAGCGTCCTCTACTCGCTCCACGTGAACACCATCGGGTACCAGATGGGGTACCAGAACGGGCTGTACGCCTTCACCGCCGCCGTCCTGGGAGGCATCGGCAGCATCCCCGGCGCGGTCCTGGGAGGCCTCGTCATCGGCCTCGTGCGCTCGCTCGGATCGCAGTACGTCGGCGAGAAGTGGGTGAGCGCGCTCGTGTTTGCAATCCTGATCGTCATCCTCGTCTTCCGGCCGACCGGGCTGATGGGAAGCCGTGCCAAGGAAAAGGTGTAGGCGCGATGAAGCGGATCCCCTGGAACCTGATCTGCCTCGCGGTCCTCATCGCCTATCCGTTCGTCCCGGGGATCGCGAGCGTGCGTGGAATCCCCCTGGGGCCGAAGATCGGGGACATCTTCATCTACGCGATTCTCGCGCTCGGCCTGAACGTGGTCGTCGGGCAGGCGGGGCTCTTCCAGCTCGGCATCGCAGCGTTCTTCGCCATCGGGGCGTACATCACGGGAATCCTCACCGTATCCGAGCTGCCGTTCCAGATCGGGTTCTGGTGGGCCCTGGCGGCCTCCACGGTAGGTGCGGCAGTCGCAGGGGTCCTCCTCGCCGCGCCTACCCTTCGCCTGCGAGGCGACTACCTCGCCATCGTGACGCTGGGCTTCGCGGAGGTTCTCAAGTACACGCTCATCAACATCGAGTCCATCACGAATGGCCCGCGCGGACTCAACCCGGTGCCGCCGCCCAGCCTCGCGTGGATTCGCATGGCCCCCGCCTGGGATACGGACTACCGAGGATTCTACTTCCTCGTCCTGGGGCTCCTGGTCCTCGTCGTCTGGATCCTCAGGAACATGGAACGGTCTCGCCTCGGCCGAGCGCTGACCGCCATCCGCGAGGACGAGCTGGCCGCGCAATGCATGGGCGTGAAGACGACGCCTGTGAAGCTGATCGCCTTCGCCATCGGCGCGGGGCTCGCGGGGATGGCCGGATGCCTCTGCGCGACGCGACTGCAGAACACGGGGGCGCCGACCTCCTATGACTTCTCGGTTTCCATCATCGTGATCTGCTTCCTGATCATCGGAGGCCTCGGGAACGTCTACGGCGCCATCCTCGGCGCCTTCGTCATCCGCGGATTCGACGTGATCCTGAGCCCGATCCTCGACCAGGTCGTCCAGCACCGCTTTCCCGGCACGCAGAGCGTCTTCCTCACGTTCACGAACTGGCGGCTGCTCTTCTTCGGCATGGCGCTGATCCTCATGATGCGGTTCCGCCCGGAGGGGATCCTCCCCGCCGAGGGGATGCGCGAGGAGCTGCACGAGAAGGCGGGCGCATGAGCCTCCTCTCGGTCAAGGGCATGACGATCCGCTTCGGCGGCCTCACCGCCGTCAACGCGGTCGACTTCGAGGTGAAGCCGGGGCAGATCTTCTCCGTCATCGGGCCGAACGGCGCGGGGAAGACGACCGTCTTCAACGGCGTCACCGCGATCTACGAGCCCGACGAGGGGGAGATTCTCCTGGAGGGGCGCGAGGTCCGCCGCCCGCTCGGCGTTCGCGTTTTCCTCGCCTGCGCGGTGATCGGCGTGTTCACGTCGATCTTTTGCGCGATCATGGCGAGCGATGTCGACTCCCTCTGGAAGACGGCGATCCGCGGGAACATCGGAGACCCGAAGCAGCCGTTCCCGTGGGGCCAGGCAGCCGAAGACGCAAGGCGGTACCTCTGGGGGGAGCTGCAGGTCGTGCACGTGGCGAACCAGTGGCACGTCTGGACCTACGACAAGTCGAAGGACTATGGGTCCGTGTCGAGCGAGGCGGAGGTCGCCGCGAAGCTCGCCGAGGTCCAGGCGCTCCTCTCCGCGACGCAGGTCCGCGAGGTCGACGGCCGCTGGGCGATCGTCACGCCGGAGGGGAAGGTCCTCGACTCGGCGAAGCTGAAGGACGCCGCGGAGGTGAAGCTCAAGAAGCACCGGAAGCTCCACGCCGCGATGGAGACGCAGAGGGTGACGCTCGTCGTCTCCGCGATCCTCGGGCTGCTGCTCGGCCTTGCCGGGTCGTTCGTGATCTGGTCGCGCGCGCGCCGCACGCCCGACTACGTCTCGCTCAACGGCATCGTGCGGACCTTCCAGAACATCCGCCTCTTCCACGACATGACGGTCCTCGGCAACATCCTCGTCGCGCTCGACACGCGCGACCGGTCGTTCGCCTCGAGGCTCTCGTTCCTCCCGCCGTCGTGGCGCGCGACGGAGCCGGCCCTGCGCGAGCGCGCGATCGAACTGGCCCGCTTCGTCGGACTCGACTACCGCATGTCGATGCTCGCGAAGAACCTCCCCTACGGCGACCAGCGGCGGCTCGAGATCGCCCGCGCGCTCGCGGCGAGCCCCAAGCTCCTGCTCCTCGACGAGCCCGCGGCGGGGATGAACCCGACCGAGTCGCAGGACCTGATGAAGCTGATCCAGCGGATCCGCGACGAGGGGACGACGGTCCTCCTCATCGAGCACCACATGAAGGTCGTGATGGGGATCTCCGACTGGGTCGTCGTCCTCGACTACGGCGTGAAGATCGCCGAGGGGCCGCCGGAGGTCGTGCGGAAGGACCCAAAGGTGATCGAGGCCTATCTTGGCAAGGAAGACCTCGGGGAGCTCGCCTGACGTGCTCGTCCTCACCGATGTCCACACCGGCGACGACCCGTCGGCATCAAGCCCCGAAGGGGCGACTCAAGACAGCCAGGGGCGAAGCCCCTGGACCTGATGTTTTCGTCAGGTCGGGAGCCCTGAAGGGGCGACTCATCGCGTGGGTCGCCCTTTCAGGCCTCCGTTTCTATCGAATGCGTCTTCCCCAGGGCTGCGCCCTGGGCTTTCTTGGCTCGCCCCTTCGGGGCTGGGTTTCGGGGGAGTGAGACTGACGTGCTTGTCCTCACCGACGTCCACACCGGCTACGGGCCCATCGAGGTGCTGAAGGGGATCTCCCTCACCGTCGAGGCGGGGGAGATCGTCACCGTGATCGGCGCGAACGGCGCGGGGAAGACGACGACGCTCCTGACGATCAGCGGCATCAACCCCGTCCGGCAGGGGGAGATCGTGTTCGAGGGAAAGCGGATCGACTGCTTGAAGTCGCACGAGATCGTCTCGCGCGGAGTCTGCCAGTCGCCCGAGGGGAGGAAGATCTTCGCGCGGATGACGGTCATGGAGAACCTCGAGATGGGGGCCTACGTCCGCACCGACCCCGCGGGGGTGGGGAAGGACCTCGATCAGGTCTTCACGCTCTTCCCGATCCTGAAGGAGCGCCGCACGCAGCTCGGAGGGACCCTCTCGGGAGGAGAGCAGCAGATGCTCGCGATCGGCCGGGCGATGATGGCACGGCCGAGGCTCCTCCTCCTCGACGAGCCATCGCTCGGCCTCGCGCCGCTCTTCGTCCTCAAGGTCTTCGAGATCATCCGCGAGTTGAACCGCCGAGGAGTCACGATCCTCCTCGTCGAGCAAAACGCCCGGATGGCGCTCAAGACCGCGAACCGAGGCTACGTCATGGAGACGGGGCGGATCGTCATCGAGGACGCCGCCTCGAAGCTCCTCGCCGACCCGCGGGTGAAGGAGATCTACCTTGGCGAGTAGCCGGCCCCGCGTCCGGCTCGTCCTCGCCGTCTCGCTCGACGGGTACCTCGCGGACGACGCTGGGCGCGCCGACTTCGCGGGGCGCGAGGACCGCGAGGGGCTCTTCGCGCTGCGGGCCGAGGCCGACGCGGTGCTCTGCGGGGCGCGCACGGTGGTCGCAGGGGACCTCGCGCTCCTGCTCCCGAAGCGTCTGCGTGACGACCGCGCATGCGCAGGGAAGCCGCCCCTCCCGATCCGCGCCGTCGTGAGCGGGAGGCTCGGCGTTCGCGCGGCCCGACGGCTCCTCGCGGCGAAGGCGCCCGCGCCGTGGGTCTTCACGACCCGCGCAGGCGAGGTCCCCGGCGCGCGTGTCGTGCGACTCCATGCGCCGCTCCGGATGCGCGACGTGCTCGCCTCTCTCGCCCGCGACGGAGGCGTGCGGCTCGTCCAGGCGGAGGGAGGCGCGCGCCTCGCCGCGGCCCTTTTCGAGGAGGACCTCGTCGACGAGTGGGTCCTGACGGTGGCGCCGGTGGTCCTCGGAAGCGGGATCCGGGCACCCTTTCCGCGTACAATGCGATTCCGCGTGGCCCGGGCGGAGCGTCTGGGGCGGGATGCGCGGCTGTGGCTTGCGAGGGCGCGATGAAGCTCGCGATCAGCCCCGAGGTGCGGGCGGTGCGTGACGAGGCGGTGCGGACGCGCCGCGAGATCCACCGCTGGCCGGAGCTCGGCTTCGAGGAGGTCCGCACGGCGGCGCTCGCCGCGAGGACGCTCCGCCGCATCGGCCTGCGCGTGAAGACGGGGGTGGCGAAGACGGGCGTCGTGGCGCTCCTCCAGGGCGGCCGCCCCGGCCCGACGCTCCTCGTCCGCGCCGACATGGACGCCCTTCCTCTCACGGAGGAGACCGGCGCTCCGTACGCGAGCCGCCGCCCGGGGCGGATGCACGCCTGCGGCCACGACGCACACGTCGCAATCTCGCTCGGCGCCGCGCACGTCCTCTCCGCCGACCGCGAGCGCCTCCCCGGCTCGGTGAAGTTCATCTACCAGCCCGCGGAGGAGTCGCCCGGCGGGGCGCTGCCGATGATCGAGGCGGGGGTCCTCTCCTCGCCGCGCGTCGACGCCGCGATCGCGCTCCACATGTGGAACGACCTGCCGACGGGGTCGCTCGGCGTGCGGAGCGGCGCGCTGCTCGCCTGCACCGACCGGTTCGAGGTGACGATCATCGGCAAGGGAGGGCACGGCGCGGCGCCGCACCAGGCGATCGACCCGATCGTGACGGCCGCGGAGGTCATCTCCGCGCTCCAGACGATCCCGAGCCGCGTCGTCTCCCCGCTCGAGCCGGTCGTCGTCTCCGTCTGCCAGATCCACGGCGGGACCGCCTTCAACGTGATCCCCGACCAGGTGACGCTCGCGGGGACGGTGCGCACGTTCAACCGCGATCTCCGTCGCCGCCTCCCGCGGATGATGGAGGAGGTCGTGCGCGGCGTGACCTCCGCGCATCGCGCGAAGTACGAGTTCCGTTTCGACGCGCACTACCCGTCGACGGTGAACGACCCGGCGATGACCTCGCTCGTCCGCGGGGTGGCGGAGCGGCTCGTCGGGGCGCGGAACGTCTCCGACGACGTCCGCACGATGGGCGGGGAGGACATGTCGTACTTCCTCGAGCGGGTCCCCGGCTGCTTCTTCTTCGTCGGCAGCGCGCACCCGAGGAAGGGGGCCCCCGGCCCGCACCACTCCGCCCGCTTCGACATCGACGAGGACTCGATCCCCGTCGGGATCGAGATGCTGGTCCGCTGCGTCCGCGCCTACCTCGAGTCGCCTCCGTAGGCCGACAACGCTTCTTTCAGTCCAGCCCCGAAGGGGCGAGATCGGGGCGCCCGCGCAGCGGGCCGGCCCAGGGCGCAGCCCTGGGGGCAATCGGTGGAGACCGATCACGGAGCCCCGCAGGGGCGACATACACTGCAGCGCTTTGTATGTCGCCGCTTCGGAGCTATGATTGCTGGTGGTCAGTTTCCCAGGGCTGCGCCTGGGCCGGCCCGCTGCATGGGCGCCCCGATTTCGCCCCTTCGGGACTGCCGGTCGAGTTGCGTTATTGGACTAAGTGCCCCGCACAAAGCAAAGCGGGATGCAAATGATGCCGGCACTGGAGTCGCGCCCGCAAGGGCGCGGTGGACTGACAGCCGCAAGGCTGTCAGCCTCTGTCCTAACGCCCTTGCGGGCGTTAGTCCACAGCGCGCTTGCGCGCGCTACTCCAGCAGGCCCGGATGCACAATCGCAGTCCATCCCGGAAAACTCAGTGCGAGCTACTTAGGAGGGCCCCGTGCTCAGGCTCCTGCCGATCCTGTTCCTCGCCTCGGCCGTCTTCGCGCAACAGGCGGAGACGCCTGACCAGCTCTTCTCGAAGGCGGAGAAGCTCCGCCGCGACGGGAAGCGCGACGAGGCGGTCGGTGTCTACCAGCAGGTGATCCTCGCGCAGCCCGAGCACGTCCTCGCGCACAAGTACTACCAGGAGATCATGATCGCCCTCGGGCACGAGAAGGAAATCCTCGACTACTACCAGCAGCTCCTGGCGAGCGACCCGCGGAAGCCGCTCTACCACCTGCTCCTCGGGAAGCTGCTCCCCGACGACCAGGCCCTGCTCGAATTCCAGAAGTGCATCGAGCTGGACCCGAAGTTCTTCTGGGGACACTGGGCGCTCGCGGGGATCCAGCTCCGACTGGGGAAGACGGACGAGGCCGAGAAGTCGGCGCGGACTGCCCTCACGATCACCGACAACCAGTACGCACACACGATGCTCGGGGCGGTCCTCGCGAAGAAGGCGAGCAAGGATCAGAAGGGGAGGGAGGCGATCCTCCGCGACGCGGCGGTCGAGCTGCAGCGGGCGATCGACCTGGACAAGGAGTACGACCCGGCCTTCCTCGCGCTCGGGATGGTCCTCGCCACCGCGGGGGACTTCAAGAATGCGATCCGTGCGCTGGAGGCGGGGCAGAAGCTGAACCCCTCGGAGCCGGGCTTCCCCCAGGCCCTCGCGCAGGTCTACACGGAGCAGGGAAGGTCGCTCATGGACGCCGTGAAGACGCTCGCGAGCATGAGCATCAAGGAGCAGCAGGCCGGGAAGAAGGCGTCGGCGGCGGAGGTCCTCGCCCAGGCGAAGGCGAAGGGGGCCCTGACGATCCTCTCGTTCCAGAAGGCGCTCGAATACGCGCCGGAGGTCGCCGCGACGCGCGAACACCTCTTCGCCGCGCGCTTCCTGCTCGCGAACCTCGCGCTCATGGAGCTGGCCTCCTCGATGATGGACGGGAAATACGACGACGCGGCGAAGTGCGCCGACGCGGCGATCGAGGAGATGAAGAAGGTGCAGGCGATCGACCCCGCGAATGCGAAGGCGAAGCAGGGGGTGGCGGTGTCGCTCCTGGCGCGGGCGAACGCCGGCTTGGGGCAGGGGAAGTCGCTCCTCGACGCGGGGAAGAAGCCGGAGGCGCGGAAGGCGCTGGAGGGCGCCCTCGCGGACGCGCAGGCGAGTGCGGCGACGCCCGACCTCGACCCGAAGGCGCTCGCGGAGGCGCGGAAGCTGAACACGGCGATCCTGGAGGCCCTGGCGAAGGCGAAGGACTAGATGGAGAAGACCCTCTCGAAGATCTGCGGCCTGCTCGGGGAGAAGGACGCGGAGCTGCAGTGCGCGGCGGCGCGCGTGCTCGGCGCGGTCGGCGCGACGGAGCGCGAGGTGCTGGACGCGCTCCTCGCGGCACTCGCGACGGACAACCAGGCCGTGCGGGTCTACGTGCTCGACGCGGTCGCGAAGATCGGAAAGCCGCAGGCGGTGCCGGCGCTCCTGCCGCTCCTGAACGCGCCCGACGCGGTGCGGAGGAAGGCGCTCGCGGCGCTCGCGGCGTGCGGGCCCGAGGCGGCGCCGAGGATCGCCGCGGGGTGGAAGGACGCGGACAAGGACCGGAAGCTCGGGATCATCGACGCGCTCGGCGCGATCGGGACGAAGGAGGCGATCGAGCAGCTCTACGAGTGCCTCCTCGACCAGGACCTGGACCTCGTGAAGCACGCCTGCTTCACGATCAAGGCGCGGATCGACCAGATGCCGACGAAGGAGCGCGGGGCGGTCGTCTCGCGGACGCTGAAGTTCCTGAAGTCGGGTCCCGTGAAGAAGGAGACGCAGCCGACGGTGAGCGGGATCAAGCTCCTCGGCGCGACGCGCTCCGCGGACGCGAAGGCGACCCTGATCGAGTACGTCGACCCCGAGCGGCCGTCGATCGTGCGGATCCACGCGTTGGAAGCGCTCGCCTGGCTCGACCTCGGGGAGAGCGCGGACGGGAAGCTCGCGGACAAGCTGCTGCCGCTCCTCGAGGAGCAGAACCCTGGCGTGGTCTCGAACGCGGTGAACGTGCTCTCGCGCCTGGCGTTGCCGGCGGGGATCGCGCCGAAGCTGGTGAAGCTCGTCGGCCACCGCGACCAGGGGGTGCGGGTGTTCGCGCTGCGCGCGCTGGGGAAGGTGGGCACCTCCGCCGCGGCGGATGCGATCCTCCCGTGCCTGGGCGACGGGGACTTCCGCGTGCGCGAGGCGGCGGGCCAGGCGCTGCGGGGGAACGCGGAGTTCGCTGGGGCGCTCGCCGACGCGCTCGACAAGACATCGGACCGGGAGCTGGCGCGGATGCTCGGGGGGCTCCTGCGCGAGCACGGGAAGGCGATCAGCGACGCGGCGGCGCAGCGATTCGCGCGGCGGGCGATCGAGGGGATCGGCGCGGGGGAGGAGAAGTCGGCGGCGTACGTCGAGCTGCTGCGCGCCGTCCGGCCCGAGCTCCTGCGCGAGGCGCTCCTCGCGGAGGGGCGGAAGCGGAAGAAGAAGGACGAGTTGGAGGAGGCGGAGAGGTACTTCAGCGTCCTCGAGCGCGACGGGCTCTTCACGGCGGAGACGCGGTACGAGCTGGCGGTCGTGCGGCTGGCGCGGAGGCCGAAGACGACGGGGGCGCCGGAGACCGACGCGACGGGGCCGGTGGCGCTGCTATCGGCGGTGCTGCGGTCGGGCGACTTCCCGCTGTTGAAGGAGCTCAAGGGGGAGAAGGGGCTGGATGCGGCGGCGTTCCTCTATCTCGGGTTCCAGTTCGCGGAGCGCGTCGGCCCGCAGGACCGCGACTTCGCCGCGGAGATGCTGAAGCACGTGCTGAAGAAGTTCTCGCGGAGCCCGGAGGCGAAGGTGGCGAAGTCGAAGATGAAGACGGAGTGGAAGGAGCTCTAGCCACGTCATGGAGAGGCGCCCATCAGGGCGCCATGGAGAGGCGCCCGTCAGGGCGCCGTGGAGAGGCTCGCGTAAGCGAGCCGTCGGGGTGCCCGCGCAGCGGGCCGGCGCGCGTAAGCGCGCCATCAAGGCCCGCCGAGCTTGTACTGCGCGATCTTCTTCCGCAGCGTCGTCCTGTTGATCCCCAGCATCCTCGCCGCCTTCACCTGGTTCCCCCCGCACATCTCCATGACGCGCCGGATGAGCGGCTCCTCCAGCGTCTCCAGGAACTTCCCGTAGAGCCCCTCCGCTCCGCCGTTCGCCGCGAGGAACGCGTCGGCCAGGCGGTCCGCGGCCGCAGCGCTGAACTCCGCGCCTCGCCTCCGCGTCACGTGCTCGGGGATGTGTTCCGGCAGGATCGCCTTCCCGCGCGCGACGACGACCGCGTGCTCGAGGGCGTTCCGCAGCTCGCGCACGTTGCCGGGCCACGGATACTCGCGCAGCACCGCCATCGCCGCCTCGCTCATCTCCTTCCCCTTCGCGCCCGACTGCTCCAGGAAGTGCGCGACGAGGAGAGGCAGGTCGTCCAGCCGCCGTCGCAGCGGGGGGAGGGCGATCGTCACCACGTTCAGGCGGTAGAAGAGGTCCTCGCGGAACGCCCCCGCGCGGATCCGCTCCTCCAGGTCCTGGTTCGTCGCGACGACGATCCGCACGTCGACGACGATGCCGGTCGTCGCGCCGACGCGCTCGATCCGGCGGTCCTCGAGGAACCGCAGGAGCTTCACCTGGAGCGCGAGGGGGACCTCGCCGATCTCGTCGAGGAAGAGGGTGCCTCCGTCGGCGACCTCGAACTTCCCCGGTTTCTCGCGGATCGCCCCCGTGAAGGCCCCCTTCTCGTGGCCGTACAGCTCGCTCTCGAGGAGGGTGGCGGGGAGGGAGGCGCAGTTCACCGCCTCGAAGGGTCGATCGGCCCTCGGCCCGTTGTGGTGGATGGCGCGGGCGACGAGCTCCTTCCCCGTGCCGCTCTCGCCGACGACGAGGACGGTGGCGTTGCTCGTGCAGACGGTGCCGATCCGCTTGAAGACCTCCTGCATCTCGGGGGTCTTCCCGACGAGGGAGTGGAAGCCATACTTGCCGGCGACCTCGGTGCGGAGCTGGGAGACCTCCTCGGAGACGGCGCGAGGCGCGAGGGCGCGGGCGATGACCTCCTCGGCCTTGGCGAGGTCCACGGGCTTCGTGAGGTATTCGAAGGCGCCCGACTTCATCGCCTCGACGGCGGTCTCGAGCGTGCCGTGGGCGGTGAGGATGACCACGGGGGTGTCTGGGGCGGAGGTGCGGAGGCGCCGCAGCGCGGTGAGGCCGTCCATCCCCGGCAGGCGCACGTCGAGCAGGATGAGGTCGGGCCGCTCGCTCGCGGCGAGGGAGAGGCCCTGCTCGGCGGTGCCCGCGACGACGGCCTCGTGCCCGCGGCGCTTCAGGAGCTGCTGGAAGGCCCAGCAGACCGACGGCTCGTCGTCGATGACGAGGACTTTCGACACGCGCTCCATCCCTGCGAAGCCAGATCACGGAGTCGAGGACCGCATTCCCGCAGAACTCTACCCCAGGTCCCAGCCCCGAAGGGGCGCGCCAAGAAAGCCAGGGGCGCAGCCCCTGGACCGGACCGTCCACGATGTGAAGGGGAGCCCTGAAGGGGCGACACAAGCGCGGCAATGACCGCGCATGGGTCGCCCAGTCAGGGCTCCGATTCCCGTCGTACACCCCGGATCCCAGGGCTTCGCCCTGGGCTGTCTTGTCACGCCCCTTCGGGGCTGGGCATCATGCGGTACCTTCAAGGCTGCGACGGTCCAGTCACGATGGACCCGCTTCTCCGACGCTCCTAAATCGCCTCCCACCCTCGCTCGCCAACCATCGCCTCGTCGATCGTCGGCATCAGCAGGCCCCGGATGGCCTGCTGGTCGGAACCCTGGATGCGCTCATCGCAAACGAAGTGCTCGGTGGGATCATCGACCTGTGTCACGCGCGGTCCAAGGATCCTGAAGATCCAAGCCTGGCGGACGTACCCGATGACGGATCCGCCAATGACCCGGTCGTCCTTCTCCTCCAGCTCCGTGAAGAACACCACGTCGCATCGGGGCATGACGAAGGGGTGGAAGTCCGGCCAAGAGCAGTACGAGACGACGAGTGACCGCTTCTGGCCCGCAAAGAGCTGCATCACACAGTGCCCCTCTTTGTAGCGGCGGTGCAACTCCTCGATGTGGTCGTTGTAGGCGCCCACGATCGCGCTCTCCGCAGATCAGCGCACCTCGACCTTGAACCTGGCGTATCCGATCCTGTCGGGGATCGCCGCGAGCCTGAGCGATTTCCCGAGCACTCCGGATGCAACCCAGCCCGCGCGGGCCCGCGACGAGGTCCAATCGCTCCGTCCTCGCCGGAGGAGGTCGAACGCAGGGCGCTGGCCCCGGGCGTCGACCAGCCAGTACTCTGACACCCCGGCCTCCCAGTAGAGCTGGCGCAGGATCACGGTGTCCTTCTTCACGGAGCTGTCGCTCACGACCTCGAGGACGATGTCCGGGCCTCCCTCGAGCTCCACGATCCCCCGCTTCCCCTTCACGAGGCGAACGCGTCCAGATTGGAAGCTGCCGTACGAGACGAAGGTGCCATCGGGCTCAGTGGAGAGTCCTGCCTTCGCGTTCGAGACCAGGGTCCGGTCGTGGAAGTACCAGCCAATCGGAGAGTCGAGGACCAACGCGCCAAGGGCGACCGCAAAGGCACCCTTCACCTGATTGTGCGTGAACACTTCCTCGGGGCTCATGTCGACCCACACCTCACCGTGGAGAAAGGCAATTCGCCCCGTTTGCGGGAATGAGGCAGACTTCGCCCACGCCCGGTACGTCTTCAGGTCAACGACGCGGTCGGGGATGCGAACGCATTCCTCGATGACGATGGTGCTCATGGTCTCCCCGATCGCATTCTAACGCGCCGCCGGGCGGCTGCAACCGCTACTCCCGGATCAGCGCCACGTCGTCGCCGTGCTCCGCGACGATCGAGAGGAGCCCCGGCGCGCCCTGGAGCCCCGCCTCGAACACGCCCCGCGCGTCGGTGTAGCCGGCGGCGATGATCCTCGTCCCGTCGCTCACCTTCACGTAGGCGTCCTTCACCGCCTCCTTCCCCGCGCGGTCCGTCACGTAGACCCGCACGCGGTTCTCCACCTTCTGCACCTTGAGCGCGATCTCCGTCCGGATCATCACGCTCGAGGCGTCCAGCTCCTGCCCCTTCGCGACGACGAGGTACGCCCCCTTCCCCTCCACGGGCACCTCGACCGACTGGTCGCGCCAGCGGTACTGGTTCTCGCCGAGCGGCGCCGTCCACTCCTTGAGCGGCGCAATCCCCGTGAGGTCCACCTTCGCCGCGTTCGCGAGGTCCTTGCGGCTCGCCAGCAGCACCATCAGGTCGACCTTGTATACCTTCAGCGTCGCCTCCGGCAGGTTCTTCGCCTGTACCGCGAGCATGAGCCCCTCCTTCTCGCCGAAGTACGCCGTCGCCGGCAGCGTCAGCCCCTTCGACGTCAGGAACGCGAGCGAGTCGTGCGCGTCGCCGACCGTGCTCAGGCGGTAGTGCTCCACCGCCTTCGCCAGGTCCCCCTGCACGTGATACACCTTCCCCATCAGGTAGTGCGCCGAGTCGCGGTACGGACTCTCCCGCCTCACCCCCGCGTCGTCGGGGTAGAGCCTCGTCAGGAGCGCCTCGCCCGCCGCGAGCGCCTTGTCGAAGTGAGACGAGGAGAACTCGCCGATGAGCAGCGCGTTCTCCGCCTCGTCCGCGTACGGCGAGTCGGGGTACCGCGTGAGGAAGCGCTCCGCCTCCGACGCGAGCCCCTCGGCCGCCACCGGCGCGAGGCCCCCCTTCACCGTCCCAATCTTCTGCACGAGCGAGAGGAGCGCGTAGTCCGCGTCGTCCGCGAACCCCGAGTTCGGGTTCCACGCTAGGAACCCCCGCAGCGCCTGGATCGCCCGCTTCCGCGGCTCGACCGCAGTCGACGTCTCCGCGTCGCGCAACCGCAACTGGACGAGCGACCATTCCGCGTCGACCGTCCAGCTCCGCTCCGGGTACTGCGCGAGCGTCTTCTCCCAGCGCGCCTCCGCGTCGGGCGTCCGCCCGAGGGCGGCGAGCGCGTTCACGCCTCCCAGCTCCGCCTCGTACGTGGAAGCGAGGACGCGGTCGTACAGCCCGAGCGCCCGCTCGTCCTCCCCCTCCTCGTCGTAAGCGACCGCAATCTCGCGGAGGTCGCCGATGCGCACCCCTGTGTTCGGGTTCCTGTCCATCAGCTCCTCGAACGAGGCGATCGCGCCGCGGTGGTCCTTCTCCCCGAGCGCGACCGAGAGCAGCACGCCCAGCAGCTCCTCGGCGATCTCGTCGCGGAGGTCGCCTCGGTCGAGCAGCTTCCGGAACGCCCCCTTCGCGTCGCCGGCGCGCCCCTCGTTCCACGCCTTCTTCCCATTGGCGTAGACCTCGTCGGGGAGCTCCTCTGCGGCCGCCTGCGCCTTCCGCGCCTGTGCCTCGCGCTCCGAGAGGATCTCGAGCCGATGCTCCGGGCCGCGCCCGAAGATCTCCGGCCGGTACATCGGGCTCACCCACGTCGGCATGACGTGGTACTTCCCCGGGAAGACCGCCTGCACCTGGTAGGTGATCTCCGTCTTGCCCGCGGGGATCTTCGTGAAGAAGAACGCCATCTTCTCGTCGCGGCGCTCCTGGTGATCAAAGCCGCCCGTCATCCCCTCGTCGATCACCTCGCACCCGCTCGGCAGCGGGTCCTCGACGATCACGTACGACAGCTCCTGCCGCGAGTCGATCGTGAGGTGGATCCGGACGCGGTCCGCCGTGACGACCTCGCGGAGCCCCGTGTCGACGACCTTCGGCCTCCGCTCCGGCTGCACGACGTCGTAGCCGCTCATCGTCGCCTGGGCCTGGCTCCCCGGCGGCGTCCACGCCTCGTACCGCCGCCCGACGGCGACGAGGTTGCCCACCGGCTGCACGTCCTCCCCCTTGCGGTAGTATTCCGCGCGGAGGGTATAGAGCACGCGTCCGCTCCCCGACTTCTCGAGCCGCAGCGTGTTCTTCCCGCCGTGGACCCTCGCGAACGGGATCTCGATCCGCCGCGCCTCGGCCGGGAGCACTCCGTGGACGACCTTCCACGAACCGAGCGGCTGGTCGTTCAGCGTCGCCGTCAGCTCGTAGTCGGAGGTGACCACGCCCTTCAACTGCACGTACGCCGACAGCGCGCGGATCGCCGCCGCGGTCGCCTTCGTCGAGCCCCAGTTCGTCCCCGCGGGCCGGCGGTCGATGAGCCACTGCGCTGCGCGGTCGATCACCGGGTCGGTCGGTGACGTCTCGATCACGGCGAGGAGGGCGTACGCGGTCGCCTCGATTCCCTCGTCGAGCCAGCCGTACTTGTCCTCGCGCGCGCCCCAATGCGCGTACGGCCCGTCGGCCCTGGCAAGGCCAGCTTGCTGGTTCGCGCGCCGCACGAGCATCTCCACCACCTGCGCGGCGTTCGGGTCGCGGTGCATCGCCTTCAGCGCGAGGCAGAGGACCGCGGCGCCGTAGTCGGACAGCGCGTCCCGCTGACGGAAGGTCCGCATCGCCTCGTCGGCGTCGGCCTCTTCGCTGTAGGACAACGCATACAGCAGGTACGCCCGCGTGTCATGGTCGGTCCCCGCGTTCGCGAGGAGCTGCTTGGCGCCGATCACGGCCTTCTCGCGCACCGTGCCGTTGATCGCGTACCCCGCCCTCCGGACCTCTTCCAGGCAGACGAGCGTGTACGCGGTCGTGAACGGGTCGCTCGCGTTCCCCGCCCACCAGCCCCACCCGCCGTCGGCGTTCTGGAGCTGGTTGACGCGGAGGAGCCCCTCCTTCACGATGCCGTCGAGCTGCTTCGCGAGCGCCTCGTTCGGCGCGCCGGTCTGCTGGAGCGCGCGGAGCGCCTGCACCCCCGGCGCGAAGCGGTTCAGCGTCTGCTCGATGCAGCCGTAGGGGAATTCCTGGAGGTAGATGAGCGCGTCGAGGATCGACGCGTCGATGCTCGGCGCAAGCCGCAGTTCCGTCCGCGTCGCCCCGTCGACCGTGTCGTCGGGCAGGGTGAAGTCGACCATGGCGCGGTCGTCGACCGTGCCGCTGGCGCCTTCCACCTCGCGCACGCCGTGCGGGAGGGTCTCGATCCCGATCTCGACGGCGTCGCTCTCGACCGTGGTCAGCCCCTCGACATGGAGAGTCACGTGCCCAGGGGTCATGGCGCGGACGGCGTGGTCGATGGCCAGGACCTCTCCCGCCGCGACCGGCCGCTCCTCCGCGGGCACGGTCTCCGTCTCGACCCCCTCGGCGCGGAAGATGTACTTCACGCGCTGGTCGGTCGTGAGGGCGTTGTTCACGGTCCCCGTGACCGTCGCCTCGTCGTTCTGCGTCAGGAACCGCGGCGCGGCGACGCGGGCAACGACATCCTTCTTCGTGGTCACCTTCGCGGTCGCGCTCCCGACGAGCGTGTCGCGCGTGATACCCCGCACCGTCGCCCGCCACGTCGTCAGGTTGTCCGGGAGCTTCACGTTCACCGTCGCGAGGCCGTTCTCGTCGGTCGTCAGGGTCCCCGCCCAGAACGCCGTGTCGGCGAACTCCTTCCTGAGCTCGGGCGTCACCCAGTCGGCGTAGCGCCGCCCGGCGATGTCGCCCCACGCGGAGGCAATCGTCCCGCCCTTGCCCGCCGACCAGACCGTCACGAGGTCGTCCATCTTCCGCGCGTCCTTGCTGCCCGGCCCCCGGCCGCGGATCTTGCCCTTGTTGAGCCCGCCGAGCGCCTTCTCCTGCGCCGGGGCGTCTTCGTCCTTCCAGGAGAACGCAAGCGACTCCTGGTTGATGTCGCCGCTGTCCGCCGACTCGTTGTGGTCCGACTCTCCGCCCTCCGGCGAGAGCGAGCCGACATATCCCTGGCTGTCCCCCTTCTGACGCTTGAAGTCGTCCGACTCCTCCGGCTCGTTCGCCGGCTTCGGCGCGGGCGGCGCCTTCGCGGGGGCCGCGAGCTGCGCCTCCTTCGCAAGGCTGTCCATGTTCCGCGACAGCGTCTCCTCGAGCTGCTTCCGCTCGCCCTCGAGGATGAGGTCCGCCGCGGTCTGCACCGTGACGCCCTGGCAGTTCCACTCGTACGAGCTGCGCGTCACGACCGCGGGGACCCGCTTCTGGTCGTAGAAGTGCGCGAGCAGGTTCGGCGCGTTCTCGCCGGCGATCGCGTAGATCGCCTCGTCGACGAGCGCGAGGCTGAACTCGCCGCTGACCGGCTTCCCGTTCTGATCGGTCGTCCGCACAACGAAGGTCGCCTCCTCGCGGGGCTTCAGGTCCTTCTTCGCCGGCTCCACCTTCACGTTCAGGTACTTGAAGACGAGGACCTCCTGCGAGGCCTGGTAGAGCTTGTGATCGGACGGGATCGCGATCGCGATGGTGACGTTCGGCGCGTAGAGGTCCTTCATCGGGATCTCGAGCGTCGTCGAGCGGTCGGCCAGCTCGACGATCCGGTACTCGAGGACCTTGTCCGCCTCGAACGTGAGGAGCGCCGTGACGCCCGCCGCGGGGGAGTTCACGAGCACCCTCGCCGTCTCGTCGCGGAGGTAGGCGGTGCGGTCGGCGACGACCTTCGCCTCCTTCGCGAGGTCCTCGGCATCGCCGGCGATCTCGATCGGCGTCCCGCCCTCGACCTTGCCGGAGACGAAGCGGATCACGTAGGCGCCCGGCTTGTCGATCGCGACCTGCACCTCCGCCTTCCCCGCGTCGTCGGTCTTCGTGTCGTAGTCGCTGATGGGGTCCATCACCTCGTGGCCGTCGACCTCGCGCACGCGCAGGACGACGACCTTCCCCTCGCGCGCGACGGGGGAGTGGAGGGCGTTCACCGTGAGGACGCTCACCGTGACCCGCTCCTTCGGCTGGAGCAGGCGCTTCGGCGTCTTCACGACGGCGAAGGCCTCGACCGAGGTCGCCGGCACGCCCGAGGCGCCCGTGACCCACTGGCGGTTCGCGTCCTGCACCGCCGCGACGATCGTGTAGGTCGTGTCGTCGCCGCCGGCGCGCGTCCGGAACCGGATTTCGGCGACTCCGCTCGCATCGGTCGTCGCGCGCCCCTCCTCGACGAAGACGCCTTCCTTGTTCGGCTGCTTCTCGCGCGCGGCGAGCGCCGCGACGTACCAGCCGAACTCCTCGTACCGGATCCGGTCGAAGGCGTACGGCCCCGTCTCGACGCGGTAGACCACCTGCGCGTTCCGCACCGGCCCGCCGAAGGTGTAGGCGACCTGGACCTTCGCCTTCACCTCCTCGCCGGCAACGTACGCCTCCTTCTCCGCGACGATGTCGACGGTCATCTCGGGCTTCTTGTATTCGAGGACCTGGAACGTCCCGACGAAGTCCTTCTCCGCGATCGTCGCCTTCACCGTGTAGGTCCCGAGTGCGGGCTCGTCGCCCAGCGCGGTCGCGCCCGTGACGGTGCCGTACTCGGTCGTCTGGTGCTCCCCCTCGTACAGCACGAGCCCGTTCGGCGCGCGGACCTCGACCTTCACCTTCTCGCCCGCCGTGGTGGTGTAGTACCCGCCGCCGACGTTGCGCAGGATCGCCTTCCAGTTGACCGACTGGTTCGGGCGATAGACGGGGCGGTCGGTGTAGACATACCCCTTCATCTGGTATCCCCACGCGACGGTCGCACCGGGGAGCGCCTCGCTCGACGCGACGCTCTTCCCCGCGATCCCGAACGCCTTCACCTGGCCCCAGGTCCCCTCCCACGACTGCATCACGGTCCCGTCGGCGCCCGTGGTCAACTCGTAGCGGACGGAGGCGCCGTCGGAGAGGAGGACCCTCGCGCCCGGCCACGGCTTCCCCGTGACCTCGTTCCGCGCGAAGACGAGGACCTGGTTCTGGGTCGACTTCGTGACGAGCGCGAGGTCGCTCCGCACCAGGAGCGCGGTCGCGGTGTAGGCACCGGAATTCTCCTCGCCCACGGTCGAGACGGTGACGATCCAGGCGCCTTCGCCCTCGAGCGGCATCGCGATGTCGTGGCCGAAGAGGCGGTAGGGGAGGTACCCCTCCAGCTCCTGCTCCCACGTCTGGTCGGGCTTCACGATCTCGACGGCGATCTTGTCGACGCCGGCGATCCCCTGCTTCTTGCGGAAGTACTCCTCCAGGTCGATGCGGTAGGCGCGGAAGGCGAGCTTCTTCACGTTCCTCGTGCGGACGGAGAGGATCGCCTTCTCGTTCGTCGCGTAGGCGCGCTCGACCTTGATCTCGAGCGTCTTCTCGAGGAGCTTCGTCAGGCGCTGCGCGGCCTCGTTGGCCGACTCGGTCCCCGGGTAGGCCTTGACGACCTCGCGATAGAGCTTCGCGACCTTCTCCATGTCCTCGTCGTTCCGCGCGAGGACGTTCTCGTTCGTCTGCGCGATCTGGAGGGCGGCCTTCCCGGCGAACTCCGACTTCGCGTACTTGGAGCGGGTCTTCTCCCACTCGGCGATCGCCTCCGCGTCCTTGTCGCGCTCGCTCGCGATCTCGCCGAAGCGGAACTGGATCTCGGCGCAATGGTCGGAGAGGGGGAACTGCCTGAGGAAGTCCTGCCACACGGCGATGGCGTCGTCGTACTTCTTCTCCTCCACGGCGTGGAGCCCCTTCTGCCAGGCGACCTCGACGACGGCCGTCTGGGCCTCCTGCCACTGCTTGTCGTTCGGGTAGGAGGCGAGGAACTTCTGGAACGCGGCGGAGGCGTCGTCGTACTTGCCGAGCGCGAGGGCGGCCTGGCCGATGCCGAACTGGGCCTCGGGGGCGCGGGCGTCCTGCGGGAAGCGGGCGAGGAAGCGGGTCATCGTCGCGATGGCGCCGACGTAATCCTTCCACCGCGCCTGCGACTGCGCCGTCCACATCATGACCTCGGGGGCGAGCGGGTGCGACGCGTACTTCTCCTCGAACTCGGCCCACGCAGCGAGCCCCTTCTTGTAGGCGTCCTCGTCGGAGGTTTCCTGCGGCTTGTAGGTGAGGCCGAAGAGGAACTGGGAGGCGGGGCAGAGGGCGCTGTCGCCGTACTCGTCGGGGAGGATGGAGAGGAGCTCGCGGGCCTTTGCGGCGTCGTCCTTCACGTAGGCGATGTAGCCGAGACAGTAGAAGGCGTCGCCGCGGAGGGCGTGCTTCGGGAAGCGCTGGACGAGGTCGCGGAGGACGGCGTCTGCGCCGTCCCAGTCCTGGAGGCGGAGGCGGCACCAGGCGGAGGAGAGGAGGAGCTCGGGGGTCGGGCCGGTGACCTCGACCGCCTTCGCGAAGTAGCCGAGGGCGCGGCCGAAGTCGGCGGGGGGCTTGACCTCGCCGAGGCGGCGGGGGAACGGGAGGGAGGGGTCGGGGGCGACGTAGAACTCGTTCGCGAGGTCGGCGTAGAACTTGGCGAGGGTCTGGCGGCGCTCCTCGCCGGCGAGGGCGAGGGTCTCGGGGCGGACGACCTCGGCGGCGTCGTTCCAGCGCTTCATGCGGGAGTAGACGTCGGCGGCGAGGAATCTGGCGCGCGCGGCGAGAGGAGAATTCGGATGGGAGGCGAGGAACTGCTGGTAGGCCTTCGCGGCCTCCTCGTCGCGGCGGCCGAGGTCGAGGGCCTTCGCGGAGAGGAAGGAGGCCTCCTCGGCGAAGTCGGCCTTCGGGTCGGCCTGGACGGCGGCGTCGAAGGCGCGGCGCGCGCCGTCCCAGTCGCGGTCGGCCATCGCGGCGAGGCCGGCTTCGTACTGGGCGCGGGCGGGGTTGGGGTCGTCGGCGAAGGCGAGCGAGACGACGAGGAGAGAGAGAACAAGCAGGCGAGCCCTGGCCATGGTGCCTCCTCCCGGGTGATTGGCGTGAATGCGAGAGGAGACCACAAATCGAGGAAAGGCTCAAGATTCAATGTGCAATTTGCATGTAAGGCTCAAGGGAGAAGGTCCAAGGGCCTGCGACAGGACGCTTGCAGACGCGCCATGGAGAGGCTCGCGTGA
>Ga0209514_10002164_pt1 | contig 31158 bp, 31 predicted proteins | sample Subgrocontami58m_FD_187452 | JGI IMG/M metagenome (GOLD analysis project Ga0209514, IMG submission 187452) | Subsurface groundwater microbial communities from S. Glens Falls, New York, USA - GMW37 contaminated, 5.8 m (SPAdes) (version 3) | ecosystem: Environmental > Aquatic > Deep subsurface >...
AACCTTGTCCAGGTTAGAAAGCTCAAGGGGGAAACGTTATGACTCAATTCGGATTTTTCTTCGACCAGAGCCGCTGCATCGGCTGCAATGCCTGCGTTATCGCCTGTAAACAGTGGCACGACATTCCGCCGGGTCCAGTCAAATGGATACGTGTGTATCAGTGGGAAAGAGGGGACTTCCCTCAAACCAAGCTCAACATACTGGCCATTCCATGCTACCACTGCGAAAACCCTGTTTGCGTGAAAGCCTGCCCCAATCAGGCGATTAACAAGGAAGAGAAATACGGCGCCGTGCTGGTTAACCATGAAAAATGTCAGGGAACACGGAGATGCTGGAAGGCGTGTCCCTATGGCGTCCCCCAGTACGAGTCAGACAAGCCGGGGGTAAAGATGTCAAAATGCAATATGTGCATAGACCGTCTGGCACAAGGGCTTAAACCAATTTGCGTGCTGAGCTGTTCCCTGCGGGCACTGGAGTTCGGCCCGCTGCCTGAGCTACAAAGCAAATACGGCAACTTGCGCCGGTTGGAAGAGATGCCAAAGGACTCGATTACCCGGCCAGCGGTGGTGTTTAGGCCGTCCGACCCCAAAATTCAGGTGGTGTCATGGGACCATCAACGGGCGCTGGAACTGTGGCAAAAGAGACCGTCAGCTACAGGCGAGCTTTTGCCGGATGTTTTTTCAATCCCGTCTGTTATTTCAGGAACGTCTCTGACAATCGTGGGGAGGAACAAGCTGGTATTAAAAGCAAAGAACATAGCCGAGATGATGTACTGCACCACGGATAATGAATAAAATGGCGGGGCAGGGATAATCGAGTTTATTATATACATAATCAGGGTAAGCAAGATGACTTGATATTAGGTAAACACTCCGGACATGGTCCCCTACCTATGCATTGAGAGGACATTACTTTTCAGGAGAAACAACTTTTCCCTCCGGCGATGCAAGCGGTAACGCGATACTGAAGGTACTACCAAGGTTCAATTGACTCTCCACCCAAACCTTACCGTTCATCATCTCGACCAGTTGTTTGACAATCGCCAGGCCCAGACCGGTGCCCCGGATAGCCAGGGTCTCGTCCCGATATATTCGGTGGAACCGGGTAAACAGCCTGGGTACTTCATCCGGCGGAATGCCAATGCCTTTGTCTGTAACTGCTACTATGCCCTGATTAGTTTCCTTAGCAAGGCTGGCTGAAATAGATATGACACCCCCTTTCGGAGAATATTTGACCGCATTATCTATAAGGTTATACAAAACCTGCGTTGTTAGCGTGGTGTCAGCCCATAGCTCCGGGAAATCGGCCGTGATATTAATATAAAAATGGTGGGTGTTATAAATGGATTTAAATTGATCTGTTATCTGTTTTGTCACGGCCTGAACTGACACGCGCTCAAATTTAACTGACAACAGGCCCGACTCGATGCGCAAAATGTTCAGGAGATCGTCAACGATATTATTCATACGTTGACTTTCCTTGTGCACCCGTACCAACCATAGCCGCCGGTTCTCAGCAGAAACTTTAGTTGTTAACAATAATTCAACAAACCCATAGATGACGGTCATGGGTGTGTGCAGTTCATGAGAGGCCAAGGAAATAAAGTCCGTTTTCATTTTATCTATCTCGCGCTCTTTGGTAATATCCCGCAGAATAACGCCGCTGCCAGACCGTTCATCTTGACTACCTACCTGGAAATATTTTACCTCTATGTCTTTCGGTTCGGGACTCTTTAGCTGCATAATCAGTTTAGGCTGTTTGTCCATCTCGCTTAGCGCTGTACCTATTATATTGTTCCACTTATTCAAGTCAACAGTACGGGTTGATATAGCCTGATTAAATATCTTAATAGTTTGTATTGCCTGGAAAATACCCACGCCGTCATTCGTACGAGTTGATATAGCCTGGTTAAATATCTTGATAGGCTGACCCAGAAACTGGGATGCTTCCAACCCCAGGATTTTCTCTGCCGCAGTATTACAATAAACCAGTTTTCCTCTGCTATCTACAGCTATCAGCCCTTCAACCATATTTGATATTATTGAATTCACTTCATGAAGAAGTAACTCGTTTCGCTTAAGTGAAGACGAATGCCGCGAAACCAGGCGAAAGACAACCCCCACAGTGATTATCATAAGAAGGAGCCTCAAAGGCAACTGCTGCACACTGTATGATTCAGCGGGTAAAAAGACCAGGAAAGTTACCGTCATCCAACTAAGCCACAAAGCAGCATTAATAGAGCCAAAGAACCATCCCAGGCGGATTCCACTAACTATCATTGCGGGGAAGATGATAAGGTACAAATCGTTCGATATATAAGCGCCTTTTTCCGCTACCATGACTAACCACCATCCGCTCATAACGGCTATATTGTCAAAGACAAATCCCACCAAAAGGACCAGGGATAGGAACTTCTTCCTGAGTAATAAGAAAAGTATGGTATCAAAAATAACAGCAAACCCTGCTAGCCAGAGGATAGGTATGTAAGCCTCAGAACCGTGAAGATAAGTCCTGGCGCCGACCAATACTGTTACCGCTACCGCAAAGCGCCACGCTATCCAGACACTTTCTCCGGTTTCACTGATAAATGCCCCAAATCGTTTAAATATTTTACCCAGGCGACTATCGGTTTTTGCTAACCACGACATAGCGCATCGCTCCCATGTTCTACGTTTCCGGGTTTCTGGATACATGCAATGGTTTGTATGGTCACTGGAAATCTTGTTCGGTCATGCCCATATTTATTGATCGTTAATCCACCTAGGTAACTATCTGACCTTATATGCCCTTTGGCTTTAATATAATATAATATATTATATGTTTTCAGGGTACGTTTTCAGGTCGGTTAATGTCAATATCAATATGGTAAATATGTATTAACGTTCAAAATATGTGGCTATTGTTAACAAAAGTTAGCATTTTTATAACACATTAAGCAATCTCAAATCCTATCGCACCTTTTGGAATTAGAACCAATACAAACGTCTTCAATAATGTTGGATCGCTCGTCATTGCGAGAGGTCCTGTTGCAACGGGGAGACGAAATAATCTCCCATTTTGGAGGAGTAACCGGTCTCAAAGTGATGAGATTGCTTCGCTTCGCTCGCAATGACGGAATACGCTTCTTCCCGGGTATTCATATGGATTTAAGGCGTTTGTATTAGTTTCAAATAATACCCGACAATTATTGTTTCCAGTATGGTATAATTCCCCTGAATTTTATCCGGTGTATACGGGTAACAAAACAGAAAGGAGAGACAATATGGCATATAAGGCAATCATCTTCAAGGTGGAAGAGGGAATAGCCACAGTTACCTTTAACAGGCCGCAGAGGTTAAACGCTGTTAATCCCGTTATGATGGCTGAGATAACCGATGTCATTCAACAGGTAGGGAAAGACGATAGTTTACGGGTGCTGATACTGACAGGCGCCGGCAGGGGCTTTTGTTCAGGGGGGGATTTCAAGGGCGATGCCGAGAGCCTTGTCACCCGTGAGAGGGCCAGCCAGCCACGGAATGCCAGCGCCTCGGGCCGTCGGGTGCATAATTACACGCGCCCTATATCCCTCGCCCTTCAGAACCTGGAAATCCCCACCATTGCTATGGTCAATGGGGTAGCCGTCGGACAGGGCTTTTCCATGGCGCAGGCCTGCGATATAAGAATCGGTTCAGACCAGGCCAAATTCATGGTAGGCTGGACAAACAGGGGTATCGCTCCCGCTTTCGGTGATACATGGTTATTACCCCGGATTATCGGCCTGGGTCGGGCTTTAGACCTTATCTATACCGCCCGCATGCTTGACGCCGAAGAAGCCTTCCGTATCGGTCTTCTTAACAGGCTGATACCGGCTAAAGACCTGGAGGCAGAAACGATGGACTATGCACGGCGACTGTCTAAAGGGCCTCCATTAGCGCTCCGGGCGGACAAGCAGCTTACCTACGACGGACTGGGGATGGACCTTTCAGCAGCTTTGAATGCGATAGCTAATGTTCAGGGTTCATTGATCGCTTCTGACGATTGGGGGGAATCCTCCATAGCCTTCCAGGAGAAAAGGCAGCCAATATTCAAGGGTAAGTAAAAGCGAATACAGACCTAACCCCTGGCCCCTTCACCGGGTGGGAAGAGATTAATCTTGTAGAGACACGGCACCGATAAACCGAGGGTCTTCGACATGCCGTGTCTCTACGTTAGCCCCTTCCCGCGTGGGAAAGGTTGTTCGATGATGTCCCGATGTATCGGGATTCATCGGGATTTTAATCCCATACCAACATATGCATCCCGACTGTATCAACGCCCATCTTTATGTTCCTGCTCTGATTTAAACTGCCAGGTACCGGCGCTGCCAGGCCTCAGGCCAGGGGTATAGTCGCTGATAACCGGGTCTCGTTGCCCACCGTCCGCGTGGTGTGCCCTTTTCCTGTCAGGTCTTCCGCCAGTAGCACATCGCCCGGCCCCATGCGGCGTTTCGTTCCATCTCCTATGGTTATTTCAAATAATCCAGCGAGTATGATGACATACTGACGCCGGGGCGCATTATGCCAGTCCATAAAATGGCCCGGCTCGGCTCGATTGAAGGAGATGCCCACAGCTGCCTGCATGGGAGAGCGCCCCGGCTGCCCCATAGCCACAGTAAGGTCTTCGAAGTGGGATTGCCCGTCGGAACCCGTATAAATTCTGACAAACATTATTATGTCGCCTCCTCTCAGGTGTATGGGTGATATATTAGCCGAAATTAACCATTTTGGGAAGGAAGTGCCAATTCCAACATATTGACAAAACCCAGATTAGATTCTATATTACAGCATACGCTTGGTTGAACAGATGTTTTTACCATTCTGGGCTTATCTCTTAAGGCTTTCCTCAGGAGGTAACCAATAGAAAACAAACAGGAATTCAACACCGTCGTACTGGCTGCTCTGCTGCACGATATAGGCAAGCTGCTGCAGCGTGGCAGCTTTGGAAGCCTGGATATCAAAGGCCAGCATCCCCAGGTGTCTGCCGATTTCGTCCACGCCTTCTCAGCCCTCTTTTCTGCCTCCGCTAATCCGGAGCTACTCAGAACCCTGGTTCAGCATCACCATGAAAGCGCAGCCAATTTCCCGCCATCTCTGCTGGTTGCCGGGATTGAAGACCCTCACATAAGAGCACTGGCAACCATCATTAGCCAGGCGGACCACTTCTCGGCATCGGAGAGGGGGGAGGGGGCGGAGCAATGGCAAGACTTCAAGTCCACCGCACTGGCCTCGGTTATGGAGCAGGTGCGCATACCTGAAGAATCGCCTGAAAAAGAAAACCATGTAGCGCCAACTCGCCATTTCCACGCCCGCCCTCTAAACGGGCCGGGCAACGAGTCATTTGGAGACGTTTTCCCGGAAAACTTTGATGCATACGAGCCTGGCGAGATGAACAGCCTGCTTAAAGATTTTGGCGACGACTTTAAGCGTTGGGCCAACAGGAACGAGCCGCCCGATTTTGAAATGCTGCTGAATCACCTCCTGCATTTCCTATACAAATATGCATGGTGCGTGCCCAGCAATACACAAGAAGCTATTCCCGATGTGTCTATTTATGACCATTTAAAGACTACAGCGGCCATTGCTGCTTGCTTGTATATGTACCATGACGACAAACACAAACTGAACGAGAAATCATTGAGGGATCCTGACCAAAAGCGTTTCTGTTTGGTAGCCGGGGATGTCTCTGGAATTCAGAAGTATATCTTCGCCATTTCCAACATCGGCGCTGGCGGTGTAGCCCGGAAGCTGCGCTCCCGCTCTCTGTTTGTACAACTGGTTACTGAAGTCTGCGCCCACAAGATTCTGAATGCGTTTGGACTGCCCCTCGCCAATTTCCTGATGTCGGCCGGTGGCAACTTCCATTTACTCGTGCCCAATGTCTCCGGCGCCGCCGCTGTACTGGGCAAAGTCAATCAAGAGATAGACCAGTGGTTCCTTCAAGAGTTAAACGGCGAGTTAGCCCTGAACCTGGCAAGTTTCAACTTTGATGGGCCGGGGTTCAGTGCTTCTGCTGACACAAACGACGGTTTTGGCGGTGTTCTGAGAACGGTGAACGACAGGTTGGCACAGGTAAAACAAAAACGGTTTACCTCACTATGGGTTAGTGACGGCAAGTGGCAGAAAGAAAGATTTACGGTTAGTCAGGATTTCAAGGGGCAAGAGGCATGTCGCTCCTGCGGCAAGTTTCCCAGGGAAGATAATGAGGACGTATGCACACATTGCAAGCTGGACAGGGAGACAGGAAAAGACCTGCCGAATAGGAACTCCATTGTTTTTTACGCCGGGGAGGGCAAAGGCGAAATCCCTTTGCCCTATGGCTCAGCGGCGGTTATTAGCGGCGGCCCCAGGGGAAGCATCCCCCCATACCTCACACTGAAACTGAACTCCTCCGATTTAGGCAGCTTAAATGGATTTGCGGCGCAGAGCAAGTTTATCGCCAATTATGTTCCTAAGGGCGTTGATGGCCCCATGACCTTTGAGGATATAGCCCAAAAAGCCAGCGGACGGCGATACTTAGGTTTCCTGAAGATGGATGCCGATAATATGGGCATGGCAATGGTATTCGGGCTGAAGCGGGAAAAGCCAGAGCAAGGGCGTGATACCATTTCCCGGTTAGCCACCCTCAGCCGCCAGATTGATTGGTTTTTCTCCGGCTGGGTGCAACACCTGCTGGAGACAAAGTTCAAGAACTGCTACACAGTGTTCTCTGGAGGGGACGACCTGTTTGTGGTGGGGCCATGGGATGAAACCCTTGAGTTGGCCGATATAATAGATACGGATTATTACGAGTACACCTTCAACGACCAACTAACTATATCCGCCGGTATAGTCATAGCTGGAGACAGCTACCCAATCTCCCGTGCCGCTGAGGACGCCGAGGAAGCTGTCAAAGAGTCTAAGAATAAAGGAAGGGATAGCATAACACTGCTGGGGCATACCCTCAAGTGGAACGAGTGGGCGGAAGTGAAGAAGAAGTGGGGGGAGCTACGCGACAAACTGGAGCCGGAGAAGATAAGCACCGCTTTTCTCTATAGCTTATTAGAGTATGGGCGAATGTGGAAGAAATATAAAAGCGGAGATACTGTGGGATTGAGATTTCAGCCCTTGCTGGCCTACAATGTTGGGCGAAATCTGAGCGCCAGAGATAGCCCCACCTTCTATCAATGGGCGCAGGAGATCATTTCATTGAAGTTGGCAGATATGCAGCGTAAACATGTGATACTGGACAACCTGGGGCTGCTGGCGCAATTGTTGATACTGGGAAAAGGAGGAACGGATGACACAAAGTAAAGATGATTACCTCAATGGCGGGTATTTTGATAGCAATGGAAGCATTAAGTGCGAGCTTTTGACTACTACTGCGGAACAAAAGGCCAAAGAACTGGGTAGCTCCGGCATAACTTACACCCAACTACGCAGTTTCTTCACCCAAGTTCGTGCTATTGAGCGCGAACTTGAGAGTAAGAAATTCCCGCAAGTGGTTCCGCGGATCCAGAGACTTGAATACCTTGTGGCTAATTATGTAGGTCGTGGGCAAAATGAGATAGAGCGCCAAAATAGGGAGAAACTCAAACGGTTCATTGACCGCAACGCTAAGCTAGCGGAGAAGGATATACCTAGTTTCAAACAAGGCTTCATTCCCCACTTTGAAGCGGTAATTGCGTATTTCAAATACAACTATCCAAGAAAATAGGAAGGGGGAAAACGTGACACTACAACTGATGAAACATGTGAGCATTGATGGTACCTTAGTTTGTAAGACTGGTACGCGGATCGGGGGCACGAAAGAAGACATTGAAATCGGTGGCTTAGACAATCCTATTCTTAGAGACCCCCTTACACAGTTGCCTTATATTCCGGGTTCATCTCTCAAGGGAAAATTGCGTTCACTCCTCGAGTGGTCTGAGAAAAAGGCTGCAGCGAATGGAGCACCACACGGATGCACGGATGCTAAGTGTTTGATATGCAGGGTGTTCGGTTCTCATTTTGTCTCGAATCCACATGCAGGACCCACCCGAATTATTGTGCGAGACTCTTTCCTTACTGAGGAATCAAAGAAGAAGCTTACAGAAAAACTGGGCGAGAAACTATTCACAGAGATCAAGCAAGAGGTTTCAAATGACCGTAATACAGGCAAAGCTAGTGGTGCAGGTCCCAGACAAATGGAGCGTATCCCAGCAGGAAGTGAGTTTGAACTTCACATTTCTCTTCGTGTCTTTGACAATGATATCTCTAGCGAACTTGTGAAGTTCGTACAAAAGGGCATTGAGCTTATTGGAAAAGATACTTTCGGTGGCTCCGGAAGCCGGGGCTATGGTTGGGTGGAGATTAAGGACCTTAAGGTAACCGACCCGTGAACTGGTACAAAGTCCAACTTGACATGCAGTCGGCATCGGGTACGCTGTGGCAGGCCGATACCATCTTTGGCCACCTGTGCTGGGCGCTGCGCTACCTGGAGGGAGAAAAGGCGCTGTCCGATTTCCTCGACTGGTATGAAAACGGCATGGCCCCGCTGTTAGTGTCCAATGGGTTCCCGGGCGGGCGCCATCCCGATACATCGGGACACCAACGGGTGAATGGGCCAGGCGATATGTTGCCCAACCCCATTTTACCCCCGGTGCCTGTCCCGGCTAGCCTGCCCCTGGCTGGGCAACTGGAGCATTTCAGGCAGGTGAAAGAGGCCAAGAAGGTAGGCTACCTGACCCGTGAGGACTTTGACAGCGTGCTAAGGGGAAGGGGGTTTGACCCCGAGCCATACAAATCCAAAAAGCCTGAGACCTCCACCAGAACTACCCTGAAGAACCAGATAAACCGCCTTACGGGGACTACAGGGGAAGGGGGTGAGCTTTTTCCCTTTGAGGAGCACTTCTGGGAAACGGTGACTATATACCTGAAAATTGAGAGTGGCTTTGAGGATAAGGTAAAGAAGCTCTTTGAATATTTAAAGGATGTAGGCTATGGCAAACGCAAGTCGGTGGGTTACGGGCAGATAAAGAAGTTGGACTTTAAGGCTTTTGACGGGTTTGCCACGCCGCCTGACGCCAATGGCTTTGTCAGCCTGTCCAACTTTGTCCCGGCCGAAAACGACCCGACGAACGGCTCCTGGCGGGTGCTCGTTAAGTATGGCAAGCTCAGCGAGGGCTATGCCGCCGACCAGAATGTGTTTAAGAAGCCCCTGTTCATGCTGGAGGCCGGCTCGACCTTCTACTCGTCGCCAATCAAAGACTATTATGGACAGATGGTAAAAGAGTTGGCCAAAGACCATGACGAGGTGGTACAGTATGGCTATGCCCTGCCGGTGGCCATGAAGCTGCCCGGGAAGAGGGTAACATGAAAATCCTTGTGCTTACAGTAGGTGGTTCGCCGCAACCATTGATAAGTTCCATTAAACAGAGCGTTCCTAATAAAGTCGTATTTCTTTGCTCTGACGATACACCACAAACAAAGGGTAGCTATTCTGAAATTGCAAATATTTTAAAAACCTCTGGCAGAGATATTTCCGATTCGGAAACAGTTAAAATCTCTGGATTTGACGATTTTAACGATTGCTATGTAACCAGCTTAAGAACCCTTGAAAGGATATGTAATGAGCATCCTGGAGGGCAGGTTATTGCCGATTATACAGGTGGCACAAAGTCCATGGCAGCAGGACTGGTAGCTTCGTCTCTGGATTGCCCTGGTGTTACATTAGGTCTCGTCAAAGGCGATAGGGCCGATTTAATTAAGGTAACCAATGGCACACAAAGCCTGCGCCTTAACCGTGCTAACCTGGCAACATTGGAACGTCAAAAAAACATCATAAAGTCTTTCTTCGAGCGATTTGATTATGCCGCAGCCATATCCATTTTAGAGAGTATATTGCAGATAACGGACTTAGCGCAAACAGAGTCGCAAAAATTACAGAGCTGGCTCGTTTGGGCAAGGGCGCTGGATAGCTGGGATAGGTTTGACCACGCTGGAGCGTGGAGACTTATCCACCACAGAAGGAAAGAATGCCCCCAAATAGTTATGTTTCTGGAAGCAAGTATATATAGCCGCCGGCGGTTAGACGAAGAATTCATAAAAGTAAATTTAGAAAATATTAATAGAGAGATTGAAAAAGGGACCGGTTACGAGCTAATTCAAGACCTCTCTCTCAATGCTAAACGCCGAGCTGCTCAAGGACGTTACGATGATGCTGTCGCCAGACTATACCGGGCAATAGAGCTTCTAGCACAAGCCCGGCTGCGACTGGGTTATCAACTCAATGCTGGAGATATAAAAGTAGTTAAACTGCCGGAAACTTTACAAAGCAAATATAATAATAATGCAAATGCTTATAGCAAAATCCAGCTATCCCTTCGGTCTGATTACGAACTTTTGGTTGAGCTTGATCATTGTAACCCTGAACCATTGGGCCAACTTTTTACTGAGAACAAGGACAAAATAATAGACTTCCTTCGCATTAGGAACAACTCTGTATTAGCGCACGGATTTACTCCAGTATCAGAAGTAGAATATAAAAAGGCCCAGACTTTTTTCGATTATTTCTTGAACGAGGCTCTTTCACGTCTATCACAAGTAAAAATGTCAGGAAAAATATATGCTCAGCCAGAGCAATTCCCCCAATCTCCTCCGCAAATATAGTGCTATAATCTATGCTCTACTCTATCATCCTCAAACTTAAAGCCCAGACTGAGGCCCTGGTATCGCCGACCCAGGGATACCACTCCTATGCCCTCTTTCTGGATATTATTCGACGGGCCAACAGCCAACTGGCCCAGCGCCTGCACGATTCACCCAGCGCCAAACCCTTCACTCTTTCCCCGTTGCATGGGAAGTTCGTCCGTGTCGGCCAGCAAGTCCGCATAGAACCAGGCGCTATCTACTGGCTGAGGCTTACCATCCTGGAGGACGAGATATTCGCTGCCCTCCTGGACGCCGTCTTACAGCGCAAGCGCGATGCTCCTTTGTCCCTGGATAATGCCTCATTTGAAGTGGAGGAGATTGTTACTACCCCAGGAAAGGTCTCCGGAGTGGAATGCGACACCTTTGAAGCAATCTATGATAGAAACAGGGACAGGGACAGGGTGATAATAGTGAGGTTCTCGTCTCCCACCACCTTCCGTTCAGGTGGCAAACGCAATATCCTTTTTCCACAGCCGGCCCTGGTCTTTGGCTCCCTCCTGGCCCGGTGGAACGCTCTATCAAGTCTTAAGCTTCCAGAAGCCGTGAAGGACGCAGTGGTAGAGGGAGTCACCCTTTCCCAATATAATCTACGTACGCACATTCTGCATTTTCCAGACTATCAGGAGGTTGGCTTTGAAGGTACGGCTCATTTCCTGATAGATAAGCACCTGGACGACGAGGCTCTCCAGGCCATCAATGCCCTGGCTGTCTTTGCGTTCTATAGCGGCGTTGGGGCTAAGACAACCATGGGCATGGGGCAATGCCAGAGGCAAGAAATGGGAAGTGGGAGGTGAGAGGCGAGAGGTGGGTTCGACCTCACCCCCTGCCCCCTCTCCGACTTCGGAGAGGGGGTTATAAGGAGAGGTGCCAGTTCTGTATTTAACCGAACAGGGTTCCACTCTCCGCAAAGAGGGGGAGCTATTCCTGGTAACCAAAGATGACCAGGAGCTACAGAAGGTGCAGGCTGTCAAGGTGGAGCAGGTGGTGGTGCTGGGCAACATCAACCTGACAACTCCAGTAATAAACTACTTGCTCCAGGAAGGGATTGACTGCGTTTTTTGTAACAGCTATGGAAAGTACCACGGCCGGTTGCTTTCCAACGAATCTAAGTATGGGCTGTTGCGGCAGAGTCAGATGGAAACCATAAGCGACACTCATCGGAAACTAGCTATAGCGAAGGAGATTGTCCGGGGCAAGTTCCTGAACCAGCGGACGCTGTTGATGCGTTACCGGAGAGAGAACGATATATCGTCTCTGGACACTGCCATACGAACATTTGAGGATGGTTTGAATAAGCTGGAGAGGGTCGCAGACATCGGAACCCTCCTTGGTGTCGAAGGAAACACGGCGGCCCGGTATTTCGAGGCTTTCAAAGAGCTACTGAAGAAAGATATGGGCTTCAATGCCAGAGTGCGCCGGCCACCCACCGACCCCGTCAACTCCATGCTCAGCTTTGGCTACACCCTCCTGGCGTACAATATGCAGTCAGCGGTGTCCATTGTGGGGCTGGACCCATTCCTGGGTTGCTTGCACGTAACTGAATACTCCCGGCCCAGCCTGGTGCTGGACCTGATGGAGGAGTTCCGCAGCATAATAGTGGACTCGGTAGTGTTGAGAATTGTAAATAACAATATCCTGACAGAAGCTGACTTTGAGCGTCCCGCCCCTTCGACAGGCTCAGAGCAAGGCGAACAAGGAAGAATGGTAGCGCTGACACAGGCGGCCATTAAAAAGTTCGTGCACCATTATGAAGAGCGGGTGCAGACAGTGATCCAGCACCCGGTAACCGGTCATCAAGTCAACTACAGGCGGTGTTTTGAGTTGCAGGCGCGGCAGGTAGGGAGAGTATTCCTGAGGCAGGAGGCGACGTACAAACCGTTTCTGGTGAAATAGCCATATAAGATAGATAATTGAGACGGAGACAGAGGGGCAGGGCTGCCTCTATCTCTGTCCCTATCTGAGCGAGGAACGATGTTTGCAGTAGTATGCTACGATATCCCCGACGACCGGAGGAGGACGAAGATAGGTAAAATACTGGAAGGATATGGTAGCCGTGTGCAGTGGAGTGTGTTTGAGTGCGACTTGACGGAGAAACAAATGCAGAAACTTAAGGAAAGGCTGGCAAAGGTTACAGGGAAAGAGGACACGCTGCGTTACTACCACCTTTGCGCCGGGTGCGTGCTCAAGGTAGAGGTGGTTAATGGACCGCCGGTAACAGCCTCGCAAAGCTATTTTGTGGTATAATCCTGCTGGTTGGCCCGTGTCTGAAAAAGGGGTCGGGGGGCCTCGGAATACGAAAATGGCGATTTGGGCATATAGGGAGGCAAAAAGCAGCCTGATAAAGGAGGCGCTCGGAAAATAGCTTCAAAATTTAATGGCACGGTAAGAAAGAAACTAATCCTCGGAAGGGGATTGAAACCTTTGACCACTCTCCACAGGCGGGTATCACCCTATGTTGTGTAAGAAAGAAACTAATCCTCGGAAGGGGATTGAAACCTGTTGTCTATTGAGCCTCATCAGTCCCGACTTCCTATGTAAGAAAGAAACTAATCCTCGGAAGGGGATTGAAACGTGGAGAGCCAGCAACATATTCGGCGTCATATTGTCCGTAAGAAAGAAACTAATCCTCGGAAGGGGATTGAAACACTGCTGTCTCTTCATCTATCCAGTGATAGTGCTTTTCTACCAGTAAGAAAGAAACTAATCCTCGGAAGGGGATTGAAACTGTTCATAACGCAAACCAGCATTTTTGCAGTCAGGACACGTAAGAAAGAAACTAATCCTCGGAAGGGGATTGAAACCTGTATTTTCCAATACCTGCTCCACGATTTCTATTAGTAAGAAAGAAACTAATCCTCGGAAGGGGATTGAAACTCGTTAGACTGCCTAACTAAACCCTTTTCCCTGTCACTGTAAGAAAGAAACTAATCCTCGGAAGGGGATTGAAACGCTTCGGCTTCCGCTTGTTGCAGTTCAAGCTGCAACCGGTAAGAAAGAAACTAATCCTCGGAAGGGGATTGAAACTTGCCCGCTCTATGTTTCATTCTAATCTCCATATATCCGTAAGAAAGAAACTAATCCTCGGAAGGGGATTGAAACAAATACAAATCGTGAACCACAAATAATCAATAAATACGTAAGAAAGAAACTAATCCTCGGAAGGGGATTGAAACCAGCTAATCCCCAAAGGGGATAGTATTGGTATAGCTGTGTAAGAAAGAAACTAATCCTCGGAAGGGGATTGAAACCGTTTCAGTCTTTCTGTGGTGTCCCATGAATTTACTGGTAAGAAAGAAACTAATCCTCGGAAGGGGATTGAAACCGTTTCAGTCTTTCTGTGGTGTCCCATGAATTTACTGGTAAGAAAGAAACTAATCCTCGGAAGGGGATTGAAACTTGGCTGCTGGCACTTCAAACATATCGCACCTGATTGGTAAGAAAGAAACTAATCCTCGGAAGGGGATTGAAACTTGTTTTAGGGGTGCCTCTGTATGTAACCCAGGTTCGATTTGTAAGAAAGAAACTAATCCTCGGAAGGGGATTGAAACGGGTCAGATAGAGAACGGAGACAGAGACAGAGTGGGGTAGTGCGGTCTCTATCTCTAATACTATCGGTGTCTTCATGCTCCTTCGTCTTTACACCAGGCCCCGTTCGGTCTAAAATAACCACATCCATAAAACATGTTTTTGGGAGTTACTTCATTGTCAGGAGTTATCAACCAGGCATCTTCGCTACCTTTTGAGCAGAGGCTTATTTCCTACTTGAGCACGAAGCTACCAGAAGCAAGGGAAATATCTATCTCAGGACTGACTCAGGCCACCGAGGGCCTTTCCTATGAGACCTATCTCTTTCAGGCCTCGTGGCATCAGGCGGGTAAAAAAATGATCCAGGGATATGCTGTCAGGCTCCAGCCCCTCTGGGGGCCTGTTCCACCCTATGATGTAGAGCCGCAGTTCCGTATCCTCCAGTCCCTCTATGGAACTGCAGTGCCTGTGCCCCGTGTATTCTGGATGGAGAAAGACACTGGCATACTGGGAGCGCCCTTCTTCATCATGAAGAAGGTTGAGGGAGAAATACCTCTACCCTGGAAATCGGCTAAGGGTTCCTATAATGATCCCGGACAGCGGGAGCTTATGGCCCGTGAAGTAGTCAGGGTACTGGCAGCGCTGCACACGGTGGACTGGAAGGCACGGGATATTGATTTTCTGCCGCCGCCTGCCACGCCAACCAGCTATGCACAACGTGAAATAAAACGCTGGGAGGCCATCCAGAAGGAGAATGAATATCTCGCCGAACCAATACTGGCTGAGGCTTACGGCTGGCTGAAGGCCCATATTCCCCGTGCCCCTCGTACGACACTGGTTCACGGGGATTACAGGTTGGGTAACTTTATCTGGAGAGAGAACCGTATTGCGGCCTTCCTGGACTGGGAAATGGTAGCCCTGGGCGACCCTTTAAGCGATATCGGTTGGATGTGTATGAAGGTGTTCCAGGGGCATACCGGCAAGGTCAACGGCCTGATGGACAGGGATGAATTTCTTAGTTCCTATGAGAAGCTATCAGGAATCCACCCCAACCCTGAGTCGGTTTTATGGTGGGAGGTCTTTGGTTACGTGAAGCTGATGGCCATCCTGAGCGCCGGACTACGTGCCTATATTGACGGCCGGCGAGATGATGTCCGCCTGGCTATTTTTGAATTCGACGCCTTATCCCACCTCAACCTTCTGGCGCAAACTCTTGGCTTTTAGGAGAATATATGCGGGTTATTACAGCTAATCTTTTATTGCGCAGGCTAACTGAGACAGTAGAACGCAGCCTTTCCCAGCAACTGCCGACTCCTTATCTGCGGTCTCAGAGTACCGCTATAGTAAACTTGCTATCTAACTTAGCCGAGCGGATGGAGGAAAAAGCAGAACTGCTGGCCCCTGGCAGCCGTGAGATGAGGAACATTCTGGAGGAGGCCCTGGAGATATTGTCGGCTGTGAAGGGAGCAGGGACAGCTATCAAGCCTATCAAAGCGACGTTGGGAATGACCTCCACTTCACTGATAGAGGAGAGCGCTGCTTTACGGCAAACGCTTTACCACGCAATAGAGGCGCTTTACCGTTGGGAAAGTAAACTTGACGGTGAAAGATTGGCCGCCCTGAGAATCCGTATCAGGGTACATCTACGCTGCCAGCTTGACCAGGACCTGGCTATCTACCATCCGGTCCGGGCCGGGAAAATGTTGCGTGGGGGCTAGTACCCTGTAACATGCTAATTTTCGCTATTGCACATGCAAAGACGGCTATGCCACCAGTATAAAGGTAAATGTTACATCGTATTACTAAACCAGGATTAATTTCAAGCGAGGAGGGAGGATATGTTATCTCCGTGGGATGATTATCTAATCCATCAAACCGCAGACCCCATTGACACGGTGGAGAATGACGACCCCCGCTGGTTCGACAGGCTTTATTTTGGCATCCACGACCATGATGGAAAGTTTTTGCTGGTTACGGGCCTGGGAAACTATCCCAACACCGGGGTTATGGATGGCTATGCGGCAGCCGTGCATAACCAGGTGCAGCACAACCTGCGGTTATCCCGAAAACTGGCCGGGGACAGAGGTAACACCCGATTGGGCCCTTTATCTTTTAAAATAATCGAACCTTACAAACACTGGGCGTTAGAGTTAGACCAGAATTCCTCGGGGATAAAGTTCTCACTGGAATATAAGAGCCGCCCCGTTCCCTATATGGTTAAGAAGGTGGTCTATCCTCCCAGAGGCGGGCAGCCTACAGGGTTTTCCCATTTCTTTCAGCCGGGAATGTTTTCGGGTTCCATTTCAATAGGTAATTCCAAATTCGAAGGAGACTTTCTTGGTAGCCGGGACCGTTCCTGGGGTGTCAGGGCGGCGGTGGAGAGGATGGGGGTTCATTTCTGGATTCAGGTCCAGTTCTCCAGTTTTTGTATATCTTTGTATTACAGCGAGGATAGGGATCACACCGTTACCTACCTGGATGGGGCAGTATTCCCCGATGGGAGGGCGCCTGTGCCAATAACTGACCTGCACCATGAGGTATCATTTGATAGGAGCGACCGTGAGCATACGGGAGCCAAATTGATAGTCGTGGACTCAAGAGGAAACGGGTTCAAACTTCATTCAAGACAGCTATCAAGGGGTGTCTATCTTCAGGGGGCAGGATACGGTGGGTGGCACGGGCAGGACCGGGGCCGGTACCACGTGGAGCATGAAGAATGGGATATAGGCCATTCCGATTTTTTCAAATCGCTTGGCTTCCCCATGTATGACCAACTAGCAGAGTTTGAATATAACGGAGAAAAGTCGGTGGGCATCTTCGAGGCTGGCTTCAGCCGTAGTCCTGCATTCCAGTACAACGCACGGCCTTGATGTGAGGCCACAGGGGAGTTTCACATTAAGGCAGATAATGTGGATATTTCGGATCTCAAATTGCGAACGCCAGACTTTTAATGTAAGCTCAAGGTATGATTCAAGTAACAGATACCATCGCTATAGACGAAAAAGAGATCCAGGAGGAATTCATCCGGGCCTCAGGGCCGGGTGGGCAGAATGTCAACAAAGTCGCTACAGCCGTCCAGCTTCGCTTTGATGTGTCCGGGTCTCCCTCGTTAACCGATGACGTTCGTCAACGTTTGATATTGCTGGCCCGTAACCGGATAACTGAAGAGGGTATACTAATTATCGTAGCCCGTCGTTTCCGTACACAGGCAGCAAACCGGCAGGATGCCGTCAACCGCCTGGTGGAATTGATCCGTAAAGCGGCACACGAGCCTCTTATACGCCTTAAGACAAGACCGACATTTTCAGCAAAAAAGCGGCGGTTGGAAACCAAGCATCACCGCTCTGATACCAAAAACTTACGCCGATTGATGCCCGGTGTGTCTGATTGATAATTGAGACAAGGAACCTACTGATAGTTGTTTAGTTAACGTGTGATATTTTTTATTCAACTGGCTCGCCCATCTCACGGACGGACTTGCGCCAGTTGGCACAGAGGTCTATAAACTCCTTCTCCTGTATATCAAAAATGTGTATCGTAAATTCCAACAGCCGGTGGCCGATGTAAAATGAAAACAAAGAAAGATCGGCTACCGTGTCCTGGTCGTATTTTAAAGCCAGTTGAATCTCCAACGTTTCCTGTTTTTCCTCACCATCTTCGGCGCGGGCCTGTTCATGGATAAGGTTCTTACCAAAGCTGCTTAAGAAAGCATAACGGTCTAAAGCTTTATCGAAGTCTTCGTTAGATTCCGATATAATCTGCCCTAACTCGTCGGGCATCAGGTATTCAATGTTTATGCCGAACTCTTCGGATAACCCCAGGACGTTGCTATGTATACGTAGATTAGCTTTATCCACGAAATCGTGCATGGTATCCTTGATCGACCGGGACTTTTCTAAACCTAACAAGGCTTTTTTAGCCTTGTTTCGCTGTTCACACCGGAGCGTATTCAACTCACCCTCCGGTCTGTTGGATAGCTCGTTTCTGAACCAGATTGCTACCTCGCCGGGCTCGGAATGAAACAGAACAGCATATAGCAGGGCGTCGTAAGCTGCCTTTAGCACTGCGCTGGCTCCCGTATAATATCCCAACCTTAAACCATTGACGGCAAACCTTACATTCCTGGCCGATTTGGCTATAAGCAGAGACACGAGTCCCTGTGGTTCATTTATACCGGGTGGGTCCTTGAGCGTAACCAGGCCATTCAACGCCAAACCTGCTGCTGCGCTGGCATGGTCAAGGTGCTGTTTGACATCTCCGGTCACTTGTTTTTTATGTTCAGCTTCATCCTGTTGAAGCTCAAGGATTTGCCATTCTTCCATGTGTATCCTCCCGATTATAAGGAAGTTATATTAATCCCCATAAATATACAAGGATTTTAAAGACCTCACCCCCTTACCCCCTCTCTGTTGACGGCGAGGGGGACTAGAGGAATAGGGTACACCTGTTAAAGGATCAGCATCGCATCTCCAAAACTGTAGAAACGGTAATGTTCCAGGATAGCCTCCTGATATGCCTTTTTAACAAGCTCTTTGCCGGCAAAAGCGCTAACCAGCATAAGCAAGGTGGAGCGGGGTAGGTGGAAATTCGTAATAAGTACGTCTATAGCTTTGAATGTGTAACCCGGCAGAATAAACAGGTTTGCCCACCCCTGGAAAGGGCTAACTCCATTTCCATTCCCGCATTGGGCTGCCTGTTCCGCCAGTCTCACTGAGGTTGTACCCACAGCTATTATGCGCCTGCCCTCAGCCCTTGCCTGGTTTATCTTATGGGCTATTCCCGTGGTTAAGCAACCATACTCTTTATGTATGCGGTGTTTACTCGGGTCTTCTTCGTGAACAGGTTGGAAAGTGTCCAGTCCTATGTGTAGTGTAGTAAATAAAAGAGTTACGCCTTTAGCCTTAATCCGGTCCAGGAGCTGCTGCGTAAAATGTAGTCCGGCAGTCGGCGCCGCAGCGCTGCCTTTATTGCAGGCATACACCGTTTGATAACGTTCGCTATCCTCTAATGCAGTATGGATGTAAGGCGGGAGCGGAATGTTACCTATTTGATCGAGCATAGTCTCACTGGATAAGTAAACAGTACGGCAGCCGTTTTCTCCTTTACCAATTATCTCAGCCTGTATGTTTTTACCCTCGTTATTCCCACCAAGTACTAATTTGGTACCTGGAATGAGACTCCGGCCTGGCTTCGCCAGGCATTCCCACTGCTGCGGCACTACTGGATGAAGCAATAGTAGTTCAACTTTCCCGCCGGTATCCTGTCTCCGGCCTTTCAACCTGGCGGGGATGACCCGGCTGTCATTGAATATAAGCACATCCCCCGGTTTCAGATATTGCTCAATATCGTAGAAATGCCGGTGCTCGATAGTTTCATTATTCCTGTTTACTATCATAAGACGGGAGTGGTCCCGTGGTTCTATCGGCGTCTGGGCGATAAGTTCAGCAGGAAGACAATAATCAAAATCGATGGTTTTCATATCAAGAGTATGGAGTAAATGATTTAACAACTACCCTTCGTATCCCGGGATAGGGAACTTCTTACAGATATTTTCTACTTCCTGACGAATTTCCTCATGTATACTATGGTCATCCAGATGGGATAAAACCCTTATGATGAAATCAGCAACCTGTTGTACTTCATCGCTGCCAAACCCGCGGGTAGTTATTGCGGGTGTGCCGAAGCGCAAGCCGCTGGCTACCTGCGGGGATCGGACATCAAAGGGGATGGCGTTCCTGTTGGCAATAATACCTGATTTTTCTAGAGCTTCTTCTGCCGCCCTGCCGGTTATACCCATCGGGGTTAAATCGGCTAAAAACATATGGTTTTTTGTGCTACCCGACACAATTCGAAGGCCCGCTTTCTGAAGAATATCAGCGAGCAGACTGGCATTATCCAGTACAGCCTGCTGGTACGTGACGAACTTCGGTTTCAAAGCTTCATTAAAGGCCACGGCCTTAGCTGCCACTATGTGTTCCAACGGTCCACCCTGCAACCCGGGGAAGATCGAACTATCGATTATATGGCCCAGTTCCTGATTACAGAGAATAAGGCCGCCGCGGGGACCACGCAGTGTTTTATGGGTGGTAGATGTAACTATATCAGCATAAGGTATCGGTGATGGATGCAGACCAGCGGCTACAAGGCCCGCAATATGGGCCATATCGACCATCAGTTTGGCCCCTACTCCGGTGGCAATACTCTGGAATTTAGGGAAATCCAGGATCTGAGAATAGGCGCTATACCCGGCGATAATGAGCTTGGGACGGTGCTTCTGAGCTAATTGCTCAAGCTCTGAATAATTAATAAGCTCTGTTTGTTTGTCTACACCATAGGGAATAAACTGAAATAGCTGACCGGAGAAGTTTACCGGTGACCCATGGGTTAGATGCCCGCCATGTGCCAGACTCATTCCCATTATTTTATCGCCCGGTTTAAGCAAAGAAAAAAAGGCCGCCATGTTAGCCTGGCTGCCACTATGCGCCTGGACATTGGCATGTTCTGCGTTAAATAACTGCTTGGCCCGTTGAATAGCCAGGCTCTCAACCTCATCAACGTACTGGCAACCACCGTAATAGCGGTGGCCCGGATAACCTTCGGCATATTTATTGGTCATTACAGAACCCTGCGCCTCCAGGACTGCTGGAGAAACATAGTTCTCAGAAGCTATCAGATTGACAGTATTATTTTGCCGTTCCCGCTCCATTTTTAATATGAAGGCCACGGCCCGGTCAACACGCCACAAATTACTCATCCTTATTCACCTTCTACGGTAGCGACTCAGTTCATTAAAAAGACCCAAAATTCTGATGCTACTTTTAAACCTGTTATAAGACTATGGAAAAGTTTACTGCGTCTGTGTGCGAGTGTCAATCAGGAATGGGTTTAATGGAATCAGCCTTATTGCAACGTCTTTGCATATTTATTGGCAGGGAGTAGCGGGGTAATCAACTGTATCGGTATAATAGGTCATGCTGACCGGTGAGCAACAAGCATGGAAAATTTTTGCAGAACTCGATCCTGAAGATGTCTGTGTTAGGGCAAAGGTGTTATTTGATAAAACTGCAGATCAGTATATTCTAAAATCGTTCTCTCAAGACATTTACATCTCCCCGAAGAAGAAGAATATTTTCGGGAAGTCTCCCACCGCCAATCTTCTCCTGAACAGCCTGGGACGGTATTCAAGGCTTTCAATTCTCTGGTATCTAATAAACTCAAAAGATATATCATTGTCCGGCGAACTTATTAAACCGGGCGATTTGAGCGGTGGAGCCATATACCTCAAAGGTACCCATATGCTTCCCCTGGATAAGCTGGCTGAAAAATATAGCGGGTGCATCGGGCAGTTTATAGAAAGAGGGGTTGAACTGGGCGGCGAGGAGCTCGGCTTCGGGGATGCATCTATCAGATTGTGGCCGTTTCCGAGGGTTCCCGTTGTATTGATAATCTGGAAAGGCGATGAGGAATTTCCCGCACGGGCATACCTCCTTTTCGATTCTACATGCCAGGTTCAATTGCCCGCAGATGTCATCTGGTCAACTGCCACCATGAGTTTACTTATAATGCTTTAGCGCCAAATTACATTAAATATTTTTGTATAACTACCCCTCTCGTTTAAGTGAGATGGGTTCCGGTTGGTCGGGTTCGAAACCCGACTCTACATAATGGACACAATCCCGGATATTGAAATACTGCCGTATAATCAGCCGTCAAGGAAGGGGGGAAATAATGATAAGCAGGTTAAGCTACGTGCGGCATACCCGGGGCGCCCTTCCAATCCGGTGACACTTCTTTCTGCTCCAGGGCATTGCCCACCGCATCGAAGTACGGAGTGAATATAAATGCCAGCCAGAAACAGGGCTTGCCCTCATCGGTGTTAAAATGCTGGTGCTCACAGCCGCCGGGCATAACCGGCAACAGGATAAGGTCATCCTTTTCCCAATCATATTTGACCCCATTAACTACTGTATAGCCCTTACCATCCAGCACAAATAGCCCCAACCCTCCCTGGTGTACATGTTTTCCAGATTGTTTCTTTATATGGTTTACAAATACAAACCACCCCGGCACACCAACCTTATCCCACACTGCCGGGTATAGATAGAATTTCAACAAAGCCTGACGGCTTTGCTCCCATTGAAGCTCCCGGCCCTTGATTATTACTACTCCACTTTGTTTTTGATGGCAGCGTTCATACATCCAGCGGTAGGTCTGCTCGTAGATAAGCTCGCCTGGCTCTGGCTCTTTCCGACGCTCTATAATTCTTTCTACCATTTAATCTATTATCTCCTTTTTAATGAACAGTAGCCTTCAAGTTACATGTTGGTTCGGTATATCCACAAATTTCTCCGTGCCATCGTAAGTAGGAGAAAAGGACTTTTGCCTCGGTTCATTGCCGCTGGCCATCCTGAAAGGGACAAATATAATCGCCATCCACTCGGCTGCTTTATTCGGGTCGAGATTAAAATGCTGATGCTCACAGCCACCGGGCTTAACCGGCAGAATTATGAGATCGTCCTTCTCCCAGTCGAACCTCTCGCCATCAATCACGGTATAACCCCTTCCCTCCAGTACAAATATGCCCAGGCCACCCTGGTGCACATGTTTTCCCGAATGCGTTTTTATGTGATTGATGAATATGGTCCATTCGGGAGAGCCTATTTTAGCCCAGTTACCGGGCATAATGTAGGGCTTGATAACAGCCTGACGGTTTTGTTCCCATCTGACATCTTTACCTTTAATAACTACGACGCCTTCCCTGAGCGTCTTAGCTTTTTGTTCAAAAAACCGGAATGTATAAGCTGATAGGGTTTCCTCGGGCTCCGGTTCCCGGCCTCGTTCAACAACTCGTTCAACCAAACAATACCTCCACAAAAGCGGTCAGGTTTAAAACCTGACCCTACAGTTTTATTAGCTGCCAAATAATAAACAATAGGAGATAAAATGTCAACCACCATGTCATCAAAAGCCGGCAAAGCAGGAAGCAAAGAAAAGCCTGACAGCCACTGATGCCTGCCTACCAACGGTGGGATCCCGATTCATCGGGACTTGTTCGCAAGATAGAGTCTCCGTTTGGCGGATGATTTTAGACTTCCGACACGAATATTTAAACCTCTTAAGCTATAATGAGATAAGGAGGCTATCCCTAAACCAAGTTAGCGTGTTATAAAAATTATGTTAAAAGAAAAACACCCTTTATACAAGCTGCATGGCCGCAGATTAAGTGGCTTAAAGTTGCATATTACGCTAGGTGCCAAGAATCCTTTTGGGGCGCAGTATTTTTTTATTTATGCGCTTGATAGCAAAAGCAGGCTAAGCAATCAAGCGATAGTTACCGGCCTGTTCAATTCAGGGGCTGAACCAAATTATAACTGGATTGAATTTGTCATATCCAGCCCATATATTACGTTTAATTCAGGTGAAAATCAGGAAAGCCAAATATCAATCTCCAGGGACACGTACCGCCGTATACTCAGACTTCTATCTGGTCTATTGCCGCCCGGAAGCCATTTTATGGTAGAATATGATAGTCCTCAATGGTTAACTACCCGGCAGGCGCTTACCGTAGGGGTCCCTCCGGTTGCCACTCCCCTGGGTAGCCTGCTTTATGACGCTGATTGTGGAGTCCGTGTTAAGGACTGGTTCCTGGCCGAGGGTGGCAGGGAGGGATGGCGTAAACTCTGGGGATATAAAGCCCTCGATGAAGCTCATGCGAGGACGAGGGCAGCGGAGAGCGCTAGAGAGTTATTAGACTATCTGGCAAGGGAACCGTACCCGGCATACCGGGAAGTGGAGAGGTCAGCCCGTTACCAGGCCAGGAGAATCCTTAAAAACTTGTATATACTGTACAGTAATTTAAAAGACGAAATTGAAAGCAGTTTTATAAAATAGAAAGGAGTCGGAAACATGGTGAAACAGGACGCTTTAGCAGTTATTGAACTAGCCATCGAACGGGAAAAGGGTGGGCACAGTTTTTATACGAAGGCGGCTGAAACTACACAGGCTGCCGATGGTAGACGAATGTTCAACTGGCTGGCTCAGGAAGAGTTGGGCCATCTAAAGCACCTGGAAGAAGTCCGACAAAACCTTATCAATACTGGTAAAATCACCGCTAAAAAAGGTGGCGAAGGCGCAGGTATATCAACGCCTTTAGATAAAAAATACTTCCCCTGGTCGTCTGAGGCTGTAGGGGAAGCTAAGGCAGATACAAAAGAATTGGAAGCCTTGCGTATTGGGATAAAAGCTGAGAAAGAGGACATCGCCTTTTACACCAAAGCCGCAGCAGAATCGACCACCCTTGAGGCAAGAGAGATGTATAACAGGCTGGTAGCAGTAGAAAAAGGGCACCAGGAGCTTTTGGAAGAGGAATACGAATGGTTAAGTAAATCCAAAACATACTTTACTATCCATCGTTTTAATCTCCCCAAATAGCTACTGTTGAAGACTATATATTTTTCAAAGACTTAACGGGTACTTCGGAATTCAAAAGGAGATTGCATGAGAGCTGCCGACCTTTTGGTTAAATGCCTTGAAAAAGAGAAGGTAAAATATGTCTTTGGACTCCCCGGTGAAGAGGTACTCAGTGTTTTAGATGCTCTCTCCTATAGTAATATCCAGTTTATTCCCACCCGCCACGAGCAGGGGGCAGCCTTTATGGCTAATGTAGTGGGCAGGCTCACCGGTAAAGCCGGGGTGTGCCTGGCTACTCTGGGGCCTGGCGCTACTAACTTGATGACCGGCGTGGCAGATGCACTCCTCGACTATTCGCCTCTGGTTGCGATAACCGGCCAAACTGACCTATCCAAGTCCCATAAGCAAGCCCACCAGTATATAGACATCAGGGAGATGTTCCATCCTATAACTAAATGGAATAGTAAGATTACCCGCCCCGAGGCAATCCCTGAAATAATGAGATGGGCTTTTAAGGTCGCCGAAGTTGAAAAACCAGGGTCTACCCACCTCGAGCTATCAGAGGACGTAGCTGCCTCGACAGTAGAGGGAGAACCACTGGAACCTACCCCGGTGGCTTACCCCGAGCCTAATAAGAACAGCGTTCTGGAAGCGGCAAGGTTAATAGAAAAGTCAAACTACCCTATCATAATTGCCGGCCATGGCGTCATACGCCGTAAAGCCCATGCCGAACTAACTGCCCTGGCACAAAAGGTGCAGATAGCAGTTACCAACACCTTTATGGGGAAGGGTTGTGTGGACTATAATAAACCGTATTCCCTCCCAACTGTAGGGATGCACCAGAGAGATTGGATAATGTGCGGGTTGGAGAGGGCTGACTTAATAATTACAGTTGGATACGACCAGATAGAGTATGAACCCTGCCTGTGGAATCCGGATAAAAATAAAATAATAATCCATATCGATACTTTACCCAGTTCAGTGGACGAACATTACATGCCACAGGTAGAAATCGTGGGGGAAATAGGGCATAGTCTGGATGCCCTGGCTGAGGCCTGCCAGTTCACCAAGAACTATGCCGGTCTTTCAGCTCTACGGGAATTCATTTTAGGAGAATTGGACCAGTATAAGAATGACTCCAGTTGCCCTGTGAAACCTCAAAAAATCCTGGCTGATTTGAGAAGTGTACTGGGCAAGAACGACATTCTCATCAGTGACGTGGGCGCCCACAAAGTGTGGATAGCCAGGATGTATCCGGCAAGGGTGCCCAATAGCGTTATTATCTCCAATGGTTTCGCCTCTATGGGTTTTGCCTTACCCGGAGCTATTGCTGCCAAGCTTGTCTATCCGGAGCGGCGCGTGGTTGTAGTCTGCGGCGATGGCGGATTTTTAATGAACTCTCAGGAACTAGAGACTGCCAAACGCCTGGGAGTTGCCTTTGTGGTCGTAATCTGGGTAGATAATAGCTATGGACTTATCGAGTGGAAACAAATGAATATGTTTAAAAAACATTTCGGAGTCAGGTTCGATAACCCGGATTTTGTCACCCTTGCCAAGGCTTACGGATTACCCGGCTTTAAAATTAAAGATGCAAACGATTTCATACCCACCTTACGCCAGGCGCTGGATTTCAAAGTGCCTTCTATTATCGAGGTCCCCATAGACTATTCCGAAAACCTCCGTCTTACAGAGAAACTGGGCCATCTGGTATGCCCGATATAGCTCGCAGGTAGGGGCAATTCATGAATTACCACTTCTGGATTCCCACGTGCGTGGGAATGACATAGTATTGACAAACACATAGCCCCCGATATAAACTCACATCGGTTGACCGCTATTTAAAACTAGTTCCTCAGCCTGAAAAACAATCTTTAAAAGGAGGTGACCTTAATTTGGCCCAGGAATCATCCATTACCGAAGAAATGAGAAAAGCTATTGGTGTGGAATCGGCGCCCGTGGTATTCGATGTTGAAAAGGGCGCAGTAAAAAAATTCGCACAGGCAATCGAGGACCCCAATCCCCTTTTCCAGGATGAAACAGTCGCCAAAAAATCTAAATACGGCGGCATTATCGCCCCCCCTACCTTTCCATCCATGCTGCGAAACCCGGCAGTCGTCGACAGGATTTTTAATTTCGACACACCCCTTAAAGGTCTGCTTAACGGAGGAAACGAGTTGGAGTTTTTCAAGCCGATAAAGGTGGGTGATGTTATAACTGTAACCGCCAAAATCAACGATGTTAAGGAACGGACCGGCGGCATGGGCAAGATGATTTTCTTCTTCAACGAAGTTACCTATAAAAACCAGAAGGGCGAGGTAGTGTGTATAGGCCGGCAAACCCTCATCCGCCATGAGGTAAAGGAGAAGAAATAGCTATGGCCAAACAAATATATTTTGAAGAAGTGGAAGTAGGCGCTGACCTACCTCCATTGATCAAGCATCCCACGACTCAGCAACTGGTAAAATGGGCCGGAGCCTCCGATGACTATTATCAAATACATTACGATAAAGATTTTGCTATGGCCAATAATCTACCGGGGGTTATAGTCCATGGTTGGCTCACTTTCTCGTTCCTGGGGCAACTGGTAACCGATTGGATGGGTTTTGAAGGGGAACTTAAGAAGCTCGGCTGCAGCTACCGGGGAATGAATTTCCCCAACCAGGACACTATTTGTAAAGGGAAAGTCACCAAGAAATACGATAAAGACGGCCAGCATTTTGTGGAACTGGAGCTAAAGGCCGAGAATCCCAAGGGAGAGGTACTGGTGCCGGGCAATGCTACGGTTGTTTTGCCAACAAAGAAGAAATAAAATCCAATCTCCAAAATCCTAACCCGGACAAGTTCCAATCTGTCAGGACAAGTTGGAACCAAAATATTAAATGTCATTCCCAACTTGATTGGGAATCCAGGGGTGGTGTGGATTCCCGCTTTCGCGGGAATGACAAAATTTGTAAAGGAGTTCTCTTAATGGGTAATAGACTAAAAGGCAAAAGCGCTGTCGTAACAGGTGGCGGCGGCGGCATAGGTAGAGAAACGGTACTGGCGCTGGCACGGGAGGGCGCCAATGTGGTGGTCAATGATGTGGGTGGGAATGTGGCGGGGACGGGTGTGTCACAGACTGCGGCTGACCGCGTTGTGGAAGAGGCCAAGAAACTTGGCGTGCAGGCGATGGCTAACTACGATTCCATAGTGGATTTCAAAGCTGCGGAAAGACTGATAGACACCTGTGTTAAGACATTCGGACGAATAGATATTCTGGTGAATGTGGCCGGTATCCTCCGCGACCGTATGATATTCAACATGTCGGAAGAGGAATGGGATGCAGTGCTGGATGTCCACCTTAAGGGCACTTTTAATACATCCCGATGGGCCTGCGTCCATATGCGCCGTCAACGCTGGGGTCGTATAATCAACACCACCTCCGATGCCTGGCGCGGCACTGTAGGCCATTGCAACTATGGCGCGGCTAAGGGCGGCATCGTAAGCCTGACCTACGCTATCGCCCGGGAGATGGGCCGCTATGGCGTCACCTGCAATACAATAGTCCCCATTGCTGCTACCCGCATGACCATGAGCGAGGAAACGAAAGCGGGCTTCAAGAAGCGCCTGGAGGCTGGCCTCATCACCCAGGACCGCTACGAAGAGCTGACCGACATCCCCGGCCCTGAATTCGTTCCCCCTATAGCGGTATATCTGGCCAGCGACAACGGGGCTAACATTAACGGCTCCGCCTTTGGTTGCGGCGGTGGCAGGGTAGCCCTGTATTCGGAGCCGGTGGAAATCCGTGGCATTTATAAAGATTATAAGAAGGACGGGCCGTGGAACCTGGATGAGTTGATAAACCTTGTCCCCAAGACCCTTCTTGTCGGTTATGTCAACCCGGCGCCGCCGGAGGCTGAGGAGAAGAAATAGTCCGGAGTTCGTTGAGTTGATTGAGTTCATTGGGTTAGTAAAATCCCCTGCTCCGATATATCGGAGCACCCCCTTTAATAAAGGGGGATAGGGGCAAATCCTGTAGTTGCCCGATTTATCGGGCGGTGAATACGTCGTTGCAAACGGAGCGAAGTCCCGATTAATCGGGACTTCTCACAACCTTGGATAGACCATAGAATGAGTCCATCTGTATATGGCACATTAACCAGTTAATGACCCTGATCGGGACTAATGATGACCGGGGTGAGGAGAGAGGCTGTATGGCTGTCTGGTTATACCAAATGACTGCGGATAAATATAGCCCCACTCAATTTAGACACGATGTAGTGGAAGGCAATAAAACATCAGGGTTTTATACCCATATGATCAGGTCTAAGTCAGGCAGTTGTCCAAATTGGCCGGATCCAATAATATTTTCCTTTTGCCCCTCAGGTAAGCGCAACCCGGAACCTGGTATATACGGATGGGGGGTTATACATAGCTATGATAAAGTTAGTGATGAAATACAGTTTACCCCAACCCGCCCCACCGATTTTCTTAAAACCCATCCTGCCTGGGATGGTGACGTTAAGTCTCTCCTGAAGGATATTCGTAAACCAATATTTACGGGTACAATGTGGGAAGTAAACTCCGATGATTGGATTAAAATCCAGGTAAAAATCGGTGAATGGGTAGACAAGATAGACCCGGATTATTGGGAAAAACTAGGCCGTGAGTATTTAGAACGTAAATCAAGCAAGGTAGTATTACAGGGAGAAGCACCTAATGGGCAATAGACTTAAAGGTAAAAACGTAGTCGTAACCGGCTCCGGGCGGGGTATCGGGCGGGAAGCAGCCCTTGCCTTGGCCATGGAGGGCGCTAACATTGTAGTCAATGACCTTGGGGGTGAAGTGGTGGGGACAGGCAGCGCCCAGAGACCCGCTGACCAGGTAGTGGCTGAGATAAAAGCGCTGGGCAGCCAGGCAGTACCCAACTACGATTCTGTTGCCGATTTCAAGGCTGCCGAGCGTATAATTGATACCTGCGTTAAGGCATTTGGCCGGATTGATATACTGGTCAATGTAGCCGGCAACTATCTTGGCCGCATGGTATGGAATATGTCGGAAGAGGAATGGGACTTAATCTATCGGGTGCACCTCAAAGGCACCTTCAATTGCTCCCGACATGCCAGCGTCCACATGCGGCGGCAACGCTCCGGACGGATTATTAACATCACCTCCGCAGCCCGTCAGGGAGCGCCCGGGGCCAGCGCCTACGCCGCCGCCAAGGGTGGAATATCCAGCCTTACCTTCGCCCTGGCGCGGGAACTGGGTAGATATGGGGTTACCTGCAATGCCATCGCTCCCTGGGCCAACACCAGATTGATGCGGGCCACCGGCCTCGACCCTAGCTTTCCTGTAGCTGCTGAATGGCTGGCTCAAGAGGGATTTTCATCCCCTGATGATATTACCGGCCCGGAGTATGTGCCACCAATAATTGTTTATCTATCAACTGATTATGCCGCCAATATCAACGGACAGGTATTCCCGTGTAGCGGCGGGCGTATAGCTATAACAGCGGAACCGGTAGAAATCAGGGGCATATACAAAGACTACAAAAAGGACGGGGTGTGGACGCTGGATGAGCTTATCCAGATGGTGCCGAAGGTTTTAATGAAGAAGTAACAGAACAAATCCTGAATCAAAATTTCTAAATACTAAACAAATAACAATTACCAGATTACCGAAATAACGGCGAGCAAAATTTGAGATTTGGTGCTTAGTGTCTGGGATTTACAGGAGGGGTCGCTTTGCGGAGAGGGATAATAACCTGCATATTGCTTCCTCTTATAACGTTTCTCCTGCTTATGCCAAATCTGTCTTCTGCTAAGGAACAAATAACCACAGGTGGTGTTGTGGCTAGCCCGGTGGTGTTAGTGAGAAGTGGCTCCTAAATGACCCATCAATCCCAAATGAACTGAATACCCTTCAAAAACTGGATATTGGCAAGGAATATTTTATACTTTTGAAAGGGCCAAGGTCATTAACAATTTATTGCGACTTTATGTGAGCGAAGGAAAAAGGGAATTCCAACCTTGATGATAATTATTAGCTAAACGTCTTAACAGAATATATGTCCCGTTTATTTGCCATGAAGGGGAGAGCAAATTGTTTTTTATGCCTGGTTGCGTGAACGCCTCACCCTTCCCAATGCAATCGACTTACCACTCTGCTTTGCCCGCCGTACAACCTCCAGCCGCTGTACCCATTTTACCCCGTTGTAGCATTGACTGTCCGGCACCACAAGGCGTAGCGGATAGCCATGTTCCGGAGTCAGGGGAACTCCATTCAGGTTATAGGCTAAAATAGAAGTCGGCTTTGACAGGGTAGCTAGCGATAGACTGACATAGAAATCCCCGGCATGGAAGACTACATAACGGGCCTCAGGTAAGGGGCCTGCTTTCTCCAGTAGGGTTTTTATAGCTACTCCATCCCACCGGTTATCAGACACCTTCCAACCCTCGACACAGGCAAACGGGCTTACCTGGGATATTCCGGGTAAAGCCAGTACCTCATCATATTGCAGGCTTAATGATGTGGCTACAAGGCCATCCACAACTAACCT
>Ga0209514_10002167_pt1 | contig 31139 bp, 21 predicted proteins | sample Subgrocontami58m_FD_187452 | JGI IMG/M metagenome (GOLD analysis project Ga0209514, IMG submission 187452) | Subsurface groundwater microbial communities from S. Glens Falls, New York, USA - GMW37 contaminated, 5.8 m (SPAdes) (version 3) | ecosystem: Environmental > Aquatic > Deep subsurface >...
TCCGCCGTGGGGGCGGGATCGGGTCCCCAGCCCAGGGCATATCGGCCGCGGGCTATCCATTCCGTCATCAAGCGCAGGTCCCTGATGATAACGGGGTCCTGGCCGGCCAGCGCTTTCATAAAGACGGTCCCCTTTTCCAGCCCCATCACCTCCCGTACCGTAAAGGTGAAAACTTCAGACCCGGCGCCGCCGACCGTGGGATCGTTCATGACAATTTTCCCGCGCCACTTCGGTTGCAGCAAGTCTTGCAGGGAGGTGATTTCACCGGCTTTGACAACATCGCCGTTTACCGCCAGATGGGGTTGGGCGCCTAAAAGAATCACCGCCAGATGGCCTGCCTTATCGCCTATGGGCAGCTTGTGTTCCCGCCACTTGGCAACGTCCAGGACCTCCGGCAAAATCAGAAGCGGCTGGATAGGCAGGGTGATCGCCATCGGCTTGATGGAGCTGAAATACCAGGACATGCCGGGAAGGCCCACATCCACACCGAAGATTCCCGCTTTCCTCTCGCTGTTGATCCTGGCCACAATTTCTTCGCCTCTTCCCTGAACCAGCTCCAGGGTAATGCCGTATTTGTCTTTGAAAGCGGCCGCCAATGTCCGCCCGGCTTCGCCGATGCTGCCCGTGTACACAACGAGGCTTCCCTCTTTCTTGGCATCGGCGACCATAATGTCCCATTTCTGGCGCCAATCAGCGGCCGGGGCAGGTCCGGCTTTTACCCCCGCGGGTGCTTTGCCGGCTGGAGCGGCGGCGACCGGAGGCGGGTCAATGGCCGCTGTCAGGCCACCAACCAGAACAATCAGAAGTGCAAGGATGAGATTCTTCATTTGTTCCTCCCAGAAAAAAAGCAGCTAAAGTTTTTCCAACTTCTTCAAGGTTGCCGCGTAATCGCCGACCGCCTTTTCGAAGGAATAATCGGGCTCATACCCGAGCTGTTTTTGGGCGCGGGAGTAATCGCTGGCCTGCCGGATGTCCTGGGAGTAGGGCATGGGATTTTCACCTTTAAGCAGGTCGATTTTGGCAGCGGGAAAATGTTTTGCAATGGCGGCCAGGATCTCTTCGCCACCGACGATTTCACTGTTGCCGACATGGAAGAGATGGTCCTCAAGGTTCTCCTTGAGAACGGCCAGCACTGTACCCTTGGCGGCATCCTTGCCGTAAAGCAATTCATTAGGGGCGTAGGGCCAGGCAATCTTTGCCGCTGTACCCTTCACCGCGGCGCGGATCATTTCCTGGATAGCTATTTCCCGCGTTGCCTTCTGGGCTGTGGGCGACGGTCCATAGAGCCCACCGACATACCTTACGCTGACGAACTCAAAGCCGTACCGTTTTCCATAGGCCCGCCCGATGAATTCGCAACCTACCTTGGTTGATGCATAAATAGAGGGTGGGTTCACGGGAATATCCTCGTCGATCCGCGTCACCCCCTCCAGGCCGGAACTGCGGAAAACAGTGCCAGAACTGGGGAAGATGACTCGCGATACCTTTTCCAGGCGCGCCGCTTCGCAGACGTTGACTGTCCCCATGACATTCAGGCGTACCCCGCTGTAGGGCCGTCTCTGTACTTCCTCGCCCAGGAGCGCCGCCAGGTGGATAATGCGATCACAGTCGTGATCGCGGATGGCGGTAATGAGGGCTGGCAGATCAAGCGTATCGCCCCGAACCATCGTTACCCTGTAACAGTCAACTCCCAGGGCATCGAGCAGCCGGTCATTGATTGCAATATCAAAGATCACCGGCCTTTCCCCCCTATCGAGCAGCATGCCGACTGTATAAACCCCAACTAAACCAGTACCCCCAGTAACTAATATACCCTTTTTTGCCATGCGAATTCCTCCCGGAGTTTGGCTGCAATATGAATCTTACGAGGTCAGGCCATATATTCCCCTGGCTTTTTCTAGAGTGACGTAGCCGTCTTCAACATCCTCGTTTACCTTCAGGCGGTCTCTTGACAGCGGATCACCAACGCCGCCCCCGCCTCCGGAAACAAGCCGCAGGACGTCACCTTCTGCGAGAAATAGCGTGGATCTCGCGGGTAAGAGCTGCTCTTTTGTCGTACCCGGATTGAGAATGGCGTAATTTTCCGTACCCTGCCAGCCTCCCGCTGCGCCGGAGGCCCGAATCTTATTGCCTCTCGTGGTGACCCTGACTTTCTCACCCAGAATGAGGTACTCCCGGATGAAGGCCAGCCCTCCCCGGAATTTTCCTGCGCCACCTGTGTCCGGAATAATATCATAGCGAAGCAGACGGCAGGAAAACTCGGATTCCACTATTTCAATCGGTACGGATTTTATATTATTTTGCGTGCCGTGAAGCTTGGTCGGCCCTTCCACGCCATCGTCACCGTCAACGGCTCCCCCGCCTCCGCCCATGATTTCATATTGAATATAAGGCTTACCGGTGGCCAGGCTTGTTCCTCCCATGGTTAAGGTTAACCCGGTGCCGCTGTCGGCAATGGCTTTTTTCCCGGCTATCTCCGTCAAGGTTGAAACCACAAGCGCCAGTACTTGCGTCAGGGTGGACTGGTAGCAACTTACCGGGGCCGGGAACTCGGGGTCCAGTACGGAATGCCTCCTGAACCTGGCCTCAAAAACGGCAGCAAGGCCTTCGTTGTTGTTTATATTGGGGTCAATCATCGTAATGAGGGCGAAACAGCAGGCGGATCTGCTCGCCGCCGGGCGCAGGTTCGATGGGCCCACGGTCTGATCGCTCGCTTGAGTGAAGTCGAAGGTAAGGGAACTTCCCTTCTTGGTCGTGAGCAAATGTAGTCTGATAGGCTTATCGAGTTCGACGCCGTCATTCTCGAGGAAAAATTCCGCCTCGGCGCTGCCGTCCGGCCACTGGCTTATTTCCGAGCGCACATGCTCTTCCGTTTTATCCAAGAGCTGGTCAAAGGCCCGGAGGACCATATTCTGACCGTATTTGTTCATCAATTTCTGAATGCGCTGTTCACCTATCCGGCAGGTGCCAACCTGTCCGTTCAAATCGCCGATCAGCAGTTCAGGGGTGCGGGTATTGGCCTGGAGAATTGTCTCCACTTCCTTGCTTATGTGCCCGCGGCTGACATACTTCACCGGCGGCAGGAGCAGGCCCTCCTGAAATATCTCCGTCGACTGGCCCGTGGCACTGCCCGGGACCGATCCGCCGATATCGGGCTTATGGGCCATGGTGGCGCAGAACGCCACCAGCTTTTCCTCATGAAAAATAGGGGTCACGATAGCGGTATCGGAGACATGGGTGCTGTTGCCGTAGTAGGGATGGTTCAGAACGTAGGCATCACCCTCTTCGATCTCCGCCGGCGAATATTTTTCCTTCACCGCCTGGATAAAGACCTGGACAATGGCCAGATGCATGTAGAGAGACTTATACTGGCTAATCAAGCGGCCTTCGGCATCCAGGATCGCACAACTGGCGTCTTGAGTTTCCCTGATGGCAGTGGAATACCCAGTCCTGAAGAGCAGGAGCTGCATTTCCCTGACTATGCCCACCAGGGTGGTGCTGATGATCTGGAAGTCTATCGGGTCAAGGTCGTTACTCATCGTCTCTATCGCTGGTCGTTATGATAATATTCCGAAATTCGTCTATTTCGGCGACCTGCCCCGGAAAGACCGCCGTCGTGGAGTCCGGCTGTTCTATGATGGCCGGGCCCTGGAAAATATGCCCCGGATACAGCAGGTCTCTATCATAGACGGAAAAAACCACCTGCCCCAACTTCTTGCCGATATAGATCTTCCTTGTTCCCTTCAGGCAGCTGGTGACCGGCTGGGTGGCCGCCGGGTAGGTCTTGATCACCGGTTTGGATACCTTGACGAAAGCGCTGACCCGGTAATTCACGATCTCAATCGGCTGATCCTCGGCTTTATGGCCAAACTGGCGTTCGTGCATGCTGTGAAAGGAGGAAGCAATTATTTGTTTGTCGGCCTCCGACAGGTGGTTGCAGGAAATCGGCACGGTTATTTCGTATCCCTGGCCCGCGTAACGCAAGTCCAGATGACAGGAAAAGAGCGCTTCCTCCTTACGGAACCCTTCACTTACCAGCTCTTGCAGCCCCTTGCTTCGCAGCTCATCAAACCGGTTGTTCATAAAACTGATCGCAGCTGTTGAAAGAAGTGCCAGGCCGGAACGCATATAATCATGCCTGACATCCGCCAGCAGCATGCCCATCGCCGACGTCACGCCCGAGACCAGCGGAACGAGCACCTTCGGAATTTTTAGGGCCTGGGCCAGCCTGCCGGCATGGAGACCGCCGGCGCCGCCGAAAGCCAGCAGGATAAAATCCCGCACGTCATAGCCCCGCTCCGTGGAAAGGGAACGGATGCCCTCCTCCATGTTCACATTGATGATTTGAATGATGCCATGCGCCGCTTCGGCGAGGTCCAGATTGAGCGGGCGGGCGATCTTCTCGCTGATGGCCTTTTCCGCCTTTTCCTTGTCCAGCGTCATGCGGCCGCCCAGGAAATAAGCGGGATTGATGAATCCCAAGGCCAGGTTGGCGTCGGTAATGGTCGGTTCGGTACCGCCGATGTCGTAGCAGACGGGTCCGGGGTCAGCACCGGCACTGGTGGGACCGACACTGAGAATACCTACCTTGTCCACCGAGGCGATCGTCCCGCCGCCGGCGCTGATGGTATTAATATCCAGCATCGGAATGGCGATATCATATTTATCTATCGCCCCTCTGTTTACTTGAGAAGGCATTCCATTTTCGATCAGACCGATGTCGCAACTGGTGCCGCCCATATCAAGGCTGATAATGTTCTTGTAACCGGCGGCGCCAGCCAGCTGGTTGGCAGCGATCAGACCGGCGGCCGGACCCGACAAGATCATGGGCACCGAGGTCAGGCAGGAAGCCCCGAAAGTTCTCAATCCGCCGTTGCACTGCATGATATACAGCTGTTTGGTTTTAATTCCGACTTGATCTATCTCACTGCCCAGCTTGGTAAGGTATCTCGTCATGACCGGTCCGATCATGGCATTCACCAGGGTGGTGGAGAGGCGAAAGTATTCCCTGATTTGGGGAATGACATCGGAAGAAAGGGATACATGGCTACCGGGAGCCAGCTTTTTTATCAAGGCCCCGACCTCCTGCTCGTGCGCGGGGTTGAGGAAGGAGAAGAGGAAGCAGACAACGAAGGACTTGACATCGCTTTCGAGCAAGCTCGCGATGGCGTGCTCCGCCTGCACGATGTTGAGGGGTTTTATGACTTCGCCTCTAAAATCAACGCGTTCCTCAATACCCCGGCAAAGATTAGCCCTGGTCAGAGACTTGGGGCGGAAACAATAGGGGTCATACTTATGCCAGTTTGTGGCGGCACCCTCATAGATGTCGTTAATGCCGCCGTAACCGGCAGTCAGCAGCACTCCCGTTTTTTCAACTTTTCCTTCCAGAAGGGCGTTGGTTCCCACCGTGGTGCTGTAGGAAAAGGAAACAATTTCTTCCGGTTTGACGGCATCGGCAAAAAGCCGCTTCAGTCCGTTCATTACCGACTGCGAAGGGTCTCTGGGTGTAGACGGGACCTTGGTGGTTATGAGCTCCCCGGTCTCCTGATTCAAGACACAGAAATCAGAGAATGTCCCACCCGTATCAATGCCTATTCGATATGTAGTGATGGCTGTCAGCTCCTTTACAATGGTCTTTAAATAATTGACGAATATAATACTGGTAAAAGTGTGTCAAGAAAAAAGACACCTTCCGTGCCCCTCTCCGGCATCGTTCATTTCAGAATGGGTCCCAAAACATCAGCCGCTACTTTCAGCAACTCCTGCTGCCTCTTGAAGCTTTCTTCCGTGGCGACGTAAAATTTCTCACCCGGCTGAGGATAAAATATCGCCGGAATCCCTTCCCGCGGACTGTCCACCCTCGATCCGGGCAGGCGGGCATTCTTCGCCAGAATCGCATGCCCTTCCCGGGACATGACCCAGTTCGCATAAACGGTGGCCGCATGAGGATTAGGCCGCTTGTTCACCACTCCTAACCCGTAGGTGAGTGAGTTTATTTCGCCGCCTTCCGCGGCTATGACGGGATAAATGGGAGCGCCTAATTGGATGAATTCCCCGACCACTTCGCCATTTGTTCCCAGCCCGATTTCATATTTCCCCCTGGCTGTCCATTCCACCTGTTGCCTGGGGTCCCTGGTAACCACCAGGTCCTGTTTCATCAGCTGCCGCAGATACTCCCTGGTTCCTTCGACGCCCCAGGCTGAGGCCAGAAAAGCCAGCACCGAATTGCCGCCTCCGGGAATCGTGGGATCATTCAAAACAATTTTCCCTTTCCATCTCGGGTTCGTCAACGCCCTGTAAGAGTTGACTTCACCCTCCTTGACCAGGGTCGTATTCTTGATCAGTGGCCGGGTGAAGGCGGCGACGATGTTGAGGGCGTAATGATCTTTGTCGATATAGGGCAGGCTCCCGGAAATCCAGACTTTAGGGTCGGTCACTTCCGGCAAAATCAGTATCTCTTCCAGCTTGTCGAGAAACCCCTTGGGTTTCATCAAGAACACCAGGTTCGTTCCCCCGGCAATGACGACGTCGACGGCATTCATCCCGGCGCTCCGCTGCGTCTCCATTTTCTGCACCAATTCGGGACCTCGGGCCGAGAGCACATCCACCTTGATGCCGTACTTTTCGGTAAAAGCCGCACTTGTTTTTCGCACGTCCGCCCCGTTGGCCGTCGTATACACGGACAGATTGCCTTCTTTTTTCGCCGCGGCCACCATATCTCCCCATTTCTGTTGCCAGTTTCCTCTTCCTGATTCGAGGGCGAGAGCGCAGCCGGCCATGGGAACGAATGGTACTGGTGTATTCCCTGCGTACATTCCCGAGAAGAGCAGGAGAAAGGTTAAAGAAACCAATCCCCTATTATGATAAGTTTTCATGATCCCCCCTTATGCCTGTAATTAATATCGTCATGACGCATTCTTGAGCCTTGGGCGATAACAGATAACTTACTGTTATAGACCGTATATTACCTTGGCTCTTTCCGGCGTCACGTAGCCATCGGCAACGTCCTCGGCTACTTTCTCGCGGTCTCGCGCCCGCGGGTCTCCAACACCGCCACCCCCGCCGGAAACGAACCTCAGCACATCCCCCTGCGTAAGGAAAAGGGTGGTCCGGACGGGTAAGAACCTCTCCTGCGGGGTGCCCGGGTTGAGAATGGTGTAATTTTCCGTACCCGGCCAACCTCCCGCTACACCGGAGGCGAGAACCTTGTTCCCTCTGGTGGTGACCCTGACCCGCTCGCCCAGGATGAGATACTCCCGGATATATCCCATCCCTCCCCGAAATTTGCCCGCGCCCCCCGTATCCGGAATGAGCTCGTATCTGAGCACGCGGCAGGCAAACTCTGATTCCACTATTTCAACCGGCACGGATTTTATGTTTTTTTGAGTTCCATGGAGCTCACCCGGTCCTTCAATCCCATCATCACCGTCAACCGCGCCGCCCCCTCCTCCCAGAATCTCATACTGGATATAAGGATTTCCGGTGGCCAGACTTTTTCCTCCCATATTCAAGATAAGACCCGTGCCGCTCTCGGCAATGGCTCTTTTTCCGGCCAGCTGGATCAGGGTTGAAATGACGATTTCCAACACGCGCACTATGGTGGAAGAATAACAAGCTACCGGGGCCGGGAACTCGGGGTCCAGGACGGAATGCGTTCTGAACCTGGTCTCAAAGACGGAAGCCAGGCCTTCGTTATTGTTTATGTTGGGGTCCACCATGATCATCAGGGCAAAGCAACAGGCGGATCTGCTCCCCGCGGGACGCAGATTGGAAGGACCGACTGTCTGGTCGCTGGATTGAGTGAAGTCAAAAGTGAGGGAGCTTCCTTCTTTAGTCGCACGTACGTGCAGCCTGATCGGCCTATCAAGCTCCACACCATCATTCTCAAGGATGGTTTCTGCCTCGGCGCTGCCGTCCTGCCAATGGCTTATTTCCAGCCTCGCATGCTCTTCCGTTTTATCCAAGAGCAGGCTAAAAGCTCTGAGGACGACATCCTGGCCGTACTTGTCCATGAGCTTCTGAAGGCGCTGTTCGCCGATGCGGCACGTGCCGACCTGGCCGTTCAGATCACCGATCAGTAGTTCCGGGGTGCGGGTATTGGCCTTAAGAATCGTTTCTACTTCTTTATTGCGGCGCCCGCGGCCGATATACTTTACCGGGGGAAGGAGCAGGCCCTCCTGAAATATCTCCGTTGACTGGCCGGAGGCGCTGCCTGGAACCGACCCTCCGATATCGGGCTTATGGGCCATGGTGGCGCAGAAGGCCACCAGCTTTCCCTGATGGAAAATGGGGGTCACGACAGCGACGTCAGAGACATGCGTGCTGTTGCCAAAATAGGGGTGGTTCAGGATATAGGCATCGCCTTCTTCTATTTCGGCAAGGGCATATTGTTCCCTGACCGCCTGAATGAAGACCTGGACGATAGCCAGGTGCATGAAGAGAGACTTATACTGGCTTATGAGCCGGCCTTCCGCATCCAGGATGGCGCAGCTGGCGTCCTGAGTTTCCCTGATCGCGGTGGAATAGCCCGTGCGAAAAAGCAGGAGCTGCATTTCCCTGACTATCCCCACCATGGTGGTGCTGATGATCTGAAAATCTATGGGGTCAATATAATTAAGACTCATCGCTCGTCTCGTTGGTTGTAACGATAATATCCCGAAATTCCTCTATTTCCGCAATTTGCCTCGGAAATACCGCCGTAGTTAAGTCCGGATAAGATCATGGGTACCGATGGTCAAGCAGGAAGCCCCGAAAGTTCTGAGCCGCCATTGCCTTGCCTGATATAATGCCTTAAATCGAGTGAATGCCCTCTCGTTCGCAACGACTGATTTATGCTCGTTATTTGAGCCTTTTTTGATGCGTTCTGAATACCCCACTAACATATGTGTGTCAAGATAAATATGATGGCCTGCCGAGGTCCAGCCGCTATCCATGACTATTGAGGAACAAGGAAACATCTTGGGCACATAACCCTAATTGCTTTATTAATTACAGCATATTTACCACCAGCCCGCAAATGGGGCTATCCGCATGAGGAAGAAGTTTTGTCCATAAAATTTGCGTCCAAGGACTTCAGTTACTTAATGACATGCGGAAATATTGCATGTCCACTGCATAATATGATAAGTGTGCCGAGCTCATGGATCGGCTGTTGGCGGTTTTCAGGAAAATCGGGCTAAGCGAAGGGAGATATCTGTTGATTTTCCATGTTCACCTGCAAAGGCCTTCTGCCATCTCCCGATAACAGCAGCCCTCAGCGGCAACAAGGAGCAACCGGTATGGCCATCTTCAAAATAGCCACCTTTAATGTCAATTCCTTACGCTCGCGCCTGCCGGTGGTCATTCCCTGGCTGCAACAAAACCGCCCCGACGTCCTTTGCCTGCAGGAAACCAAAGTGGCGGACGACAAATTCCCCCGGGGGGAGTTGGAAAGTGCGGGCTATTATGTCGCCTACCGGGGCAGTAAGCAATATAACGGCGTGGCGGTCGCCTCGCTGAAGGTTCCTGATAAAGTGTCCTATGGTTTGGACGACGGCGGACCGGCGGATGAAGATCGCCTGATTCGTTGCGTTTTCGCCGATATCACGGTGCTGAACACCTATGTGCCACAGGGGCGGAGCAAGGAAAGTCCCGAATTCAGCTATAAGCTGGAATGGTTCCGGCGCCTCCGGACCTACCTGGAAAGGGCCAGTTCTCCGGCCGGCCGACTCATCTGGTGCGGCGATTTGAACGTGGCGCCGGAAAAGATCGACGTCCATGATCCCCAAAGGCTTCTGGGACATGTCTGTTTCAACCCCGAGGTCTGGGAGGCCTTTGCGGCAGTTAAGGAATGGGGGTTGATCGATGTCTTTCGAAAACACCACCCCGGCGAAGCGCAGCAATACACATTTTTTGACTACCGGGTTGCCGGTTCAGTGGCCAGAGGAATGGGTTGGCGTGTCGATCACATCCTGGCCACGGCGCCATTGGCGGCAAGATCGCTGGCTTGTCACATCGACATACAACCGCGGCTGGCCGCAAAACCTTCCGACCATACGGCCCTGATAGCGGAATTCGACCTTTCCTGATTTCCGGGGCGATCCAGGAATCGTCCCGGCTAAATCGCAAAAAAGAAGGGACTAAGTCGGAAGATTCGCTTAGAGGGGGCTGACGAATATTTCTTTTGCCATATTACTGTCAATAGCAAATTCCGAATAGCCGACCCGAAAAATATAAGAAGGAAAGGCCTGGAGCAGGCGGATACGATTGCCCGGCAGCACCCCCATCGCCACGAGTTTCCGCATTTTCTTGTCGTCCTCCGTCTGGATGTAGGCAATAACCCCTTCCTTGCCTGCCTTGAGTTCCGTCAGCGGCAAGACACCCAGATCGCCGCTGTGTTTTGCCTCCTGGCAGCAATCGCCGGGAGGGATGGGCTTACCATGGGGGCAGGTAACGGGGTGATTCAAGATCGTGCAAACCTTGGTATCCACCCCCTCCTTCAGCAGATGCTCGAATTGACAGGCCTTGCTGTCTCCGCTCTCCCCTTTGATATTGAGGACGTCCATCATCAGCCGCTCGGCCAGCCGGTGGCGGCGGATGGTATTGCTTCCCTCCTTTTTCCCCTCCGGCCGGAAATAGACGCGGCCTTCCTTCACCTCGATCATCGCCAGAGACTTGAGCTCTCCATAGGCTGGATCGTCAGGAGCAATACCGATCTTTTCCATCTCGGCAAAGACCTGCCCCTCCTCCTCCACGGCAATCCACAGAGCTTCCAGGATTTCTTCCGCTTTTTCAGATAATTTCATGAATTGTTCCCCCTACCCTGTTCCCTATATAGTTTTCATCCGGAAACGGTTCTTTTCCGCCCGGGCTGTGTCAATCTTCGGACTTGCTTGTGCGGCGTACCGGCAGTACGCCTCCGCGCAACCCCTGAATTTCCTTGCCAGGACGAAAAATTCCTCGTTACCGAATTGAAAACCATTAGTGTCTCATCCGGAGTTTCCGGATGGACCCTATATAACATATTTTACCCTTGAATTAAGCGAATGATTCATTGCTCCTTCTTAACCCCGGTAAACTTACCAAATATTTTTTTCAGCTTCCTGATCAACGCCGGTTCCTTAGGCACTTCATAATTGCAGCGCGGACATTTCAGCATATGGCAGTTCCCGCCAAAAGGGCAGCCTCGGCAACCGGTATTGGCTTCCTCGACACTGAATTCATGTCCGCAAAAGTCGCAGCGCATTACAGGGTCCCGGCAGCCAAAAGGATCTTATTCAGCAGATAACCGGTGCCGAAGGCAATCGTGGTGACAAATAAACCGATAGCCAACGCCACTTTGGCACCTCTTTCCTTCTTCATGATCAGAAACTGGGCAACGCAAGGGATGAAGAGGGTCAGGGTTACGGCGGCGACGGCGAGCTGCCGGGGGTTTAGTAAACCCTTTGTCTGCAGATCATATAAACCGGCGGCGCCGTAATCACGGCGGAAAAAACCGAAGATAAAGGCGACAGCGGTTTCTTTGGGCAAGCCCAGAATCAACATGACTTTCCCCCCCTCTTCGGCCATCATATCGAAGATATGGGTTAATTTACCGATCCAAAGAAGCACGGAGGCCAAGATGAAAAGGGGGAGGATCTCCACGAAGTACCACTGCATCCGCGAATATGTCTTGGTCAGAATATTGGATAACTGCGGCAAACGCATGGGAGGCAGTTCCATGTAGAAAATGGGTGCACTGCCCGGGAGCACCAACGAGGCCAGATAGCCGACCACAAGAAAGATGATGACCAGGCAGGCCAACCAGACCAGCAGCACCCGGGGGTATTGCGACAGCAAAGCCATGATAATGCCCAGCTGGGCGGAGCAGGGAATAGCCAGGGCCAGGAGCAGGGTGGCAATAATCCGTTCCCGGACCGTTTCCAGCGTGCGGGTCACCATCGTCGCCATGGTGTCGCAGCCGAAACCGAGCACCATGGGAATTACGGCCCGTCCGGACAGGCCGATTTTCTTGAACAGGCGATCCACCAGGAGGGCCAGGCGGGGAAAATAGCCGCTGTCCTCCAGCAGGGAAAAAAAGAGGAAAAAAGTCGCCACAATGGGCAGGATTATACCGACGGCATAACGAAAGCCCAGGGTGATTATTCCGTATTCCCCCACAAATAGTTCCTGAATCGCCCACCAGGGGATAAGGTCTTTGATCAGCACCGTAATCCAGGGATTGAAATGACCTTCAAAAAAACCCTCTTCCAGGTAGTCAACCAGTGTTCCCGCGCCAAAGACGCCGACAAACTGATAGAGGCCGAAATAAAGAACCAGCAGCAAGAGGGGAATGCCGGTCCAGGGCCGAACCGCCAGTGTTGATATCCTTTCACTCATACTGATCCTGCTCTCCTCCGGAGCTCGGAAGACGCCTTCCAGCAAAGCCTTGGCAATCCCTTTCCTTTCCACGGAAAGGTCGAGATGAAAAGATTCCCGCCGCATGAAGGTCTTCTCCTTAAGCAGGGCTTCCACAACGGGGTAATTCTCCCCCTCCCCCGCTGCCACCATTTCCATCATGGTCTGATCACGCTGCAGAAGCAAGAGGGCCGTCGCTTTGCGATCCAGGGCATATTCGCCCCCCAGAAGCGAGGCGACATCGGCAATGTCCTTCTCCAGCCAGGCGCTGTAAGCGGGAAGCTTGGCCTTCCGGGGAGTATAGTGGGCGATATTATGCCGGATCTCCGTCAAACCTCTCTTTTTCGCCACCGCGGCACCGATCACCGGTACGCCCAGCCTTTCTGCCAGCAGGGCTACATCGATATCGATGCCCAGCCTTTCCGCCTCGTCCATCATATTGACCACCAGCATAAGGGGCAGCCCTGCTTCGGCAAGTTGCAGCGTCATGGACAGCATCCGCTCGGTGTTGCGGGCGTCAATGACATGGATAATCAAATCGGGGCTGTCCTTTAACAAGATTTCCCGCGCTACCCGTTCTTCTTCCGTCATAGGCAACAGTGAATACATCCCCGGCGTATCAATGATTTCATAACTTTGTCCCTCAGTTACCATTGTCCCGCGGGTAACCTCAACAGACGTACCCGGGTAATTGGAAACAGTAACATAAGCCCCTGTGAGGGCGTTGAACAAGACGCTTTTGCCCACATTCGGATTGCCGACCAGGGCAACCTTTTTAGCACCACAGGAAGCGTCCGGCTGCGGTCCGTGGCATGAGGACTTCCTCTTAAGAAATGACATCAACGGATTACCCCTTTGTTTCTTGACAGCGGGCACAGAGCCCGTAAAGATCAAGTTTATGACTAATAATCGTAAAACCATGACTTTGTGCCACGCTCTCTTGGAGTCGCTCAATCGTCTCATTTTCGAACTCGGCGATTTCGCCGCAGCTTGTGCAAATGAGATGATCGTGATGTTCCCCGGCAGCAATGTTTTCGTAACGTTTCTGACCGTCGCCAAAATTGAGCTCACGGGCTATCCCGGACCGGGAAAAAAGCTTCAAGGTACGGCAGACGGTAGCGTAACCGATACCGGGGTGCTTCGACCGTATTTTCCGGTAGAGTTCCTCGGTGCTCATGTGTCGGGGCGAACCAAGAAATAAGTCAAGTATTATGTCGCGCTGCCGCGTTGACTTTAATCCCTCCCGAGCGATAAAATCATGGAATATCTTCTTTTTTACCGCCTTCAAGCGCCACCTCCAATTGATAATGATTTTCATAATAGATATCAAATCACTTGTCAAGAAATTTGTTTGACTCTACCGGGAAAATCTGAAAATATCGCGATCGGAGGACCTTTATGTTGGCAAGTATGGAACGCTATTGAGAGCAAAGGTTAAAAATGGAAAAAGATTACCGTCCCTGGGGATATTATGAGGTGCTGGCTGACGAAAGGGACCATAAGGTTAAGCGGATCGTCGTTTTTCCCGGCAATCGCTTGAGTCTGCAACGCCACCGCCGGCGGTCGGAGCACTGGTTCATCGTTTGCGGATCGGCGATCGTTACTCTGGGCGATCATGACCTAACCCTGACAGCCGGCCAGGCCGTTGATATCGGCCCGGATACCTGGCATCGTGTCCAGAACCCGGGCCGGGAAAATGTGGCGTTCATCGAGGTACAGACGGGAGAATATTTCGGGGAAGATGATATCGAACGTTCGGCGGACGATTACGGCCGGGCTTGAACTCGATATCAGCAAGTTGGAAACATCCCCTCTATCGGGGTTGGCAAGCAATAACCCCTTCCTTTTACCCCTCACCCTTTAGCTTTAAGCGCCGCCTGGGCGGCGGCCAGCCGGGCAATCGGCACCCGGTAGGGCGAGCAACTGACATAATCCAGACCGGTTTGAAAACAAAATTCCACGGACGCCGGATCGCCGCCCTGTTCACCGCAAATGCCGACCTTGAGTTTCGGCCTTGCTTTCCTACCTCTTTCGGTAGCCATTTCAATTAGCTGACCAATGCCGTCGCGGTCAATGGTCTGGAAGGGGTCGGCATCCAGGATCCCCTGTTCCAGATAGGCCCCCATGAAGCCACCGATATCATCCCGGCTAAAACCGAAACCCATCTGTGTCAAGTCATTGGTTCCGAAAGAGAAGAATTCGGCCGTATGGGCCATGCGCTCCGCCAGCAAAGCGGCACGTGGTATTTCGATCATGGTCCCGTACTGATAGCCCAGTTCCGGGAGCCCAAATTTCTGCAGGGTCTCGCTGTGCACCCGGTCCACAATCTTTTTAGTGATGTCCAGCTCACGCACATCGCAAGTTACGGGAACCATGATCTCCGGCCGGGCGGCTTTGCCGCTCAGCAGGATTTCCGCCGCCGCCTCAAAAATGGCGCGCACCTGCATCTCCGTCACTTCCGGATAGGTGATACCGAGCCTGACCCCGCGGTGTCCCATCATCGGGTTGGCCTCATGCAATTCCTCGCCGCGCCGGTGCACATCCTCGGGACTTATGCCCAGTGCTGAAGCCAGCTCCGCCCTTTTTTCCTCGCTTTGCGGCACAAATTCATGGAGGGGTGGATCGAGAAGCCGGAAGGTGACCGGCAGGCCTTCCATCACCTCCATAGTGGCCTTGATATCCTTCTTTACGTAAGGGAAGAGTTCGGCGAGTGCGGCCCGGCGCTCGTCGGCCGTACCGCTCAAAATCATCTTCCGGAGAAGAAAAAGCGGTTCATCGGAGCCGGCTCCGTAAAACATGTGCTCCGTACGGAATAAGCCGATGCCTTCCGCGCCGAAGGAACGGGCGATCCTGGCATCTTCCGCCGTATCGGCATTGGTACGAACGCCCATGGTGCGCAAATTGTCCACGATCCCCATGAACTCCTGGAAACGGGGATTTTCGGTGGCATCCATCATGGCCAGTTCACCGCAATAAACGTACCCCCGCGTGCCGTTCAGGGTGAGCAGATCTCCTTCCCTGCATATTTTGCCATCCACCGTCATCTGCCGCAACTGGACGTCTACATGGATCATACCCGCACCCACGATGCAGCACTTGCCCCACCCGCGGGCCACCAAAGCGGCATGACTGGTCATGCCGCCGCGGGCCGTCAGGATTCCCTGGGCGGCGCGCATCCCTTCCACGTCTTCCGGATTGGTTTCCTCCCGCACCAGGATTACCTTCTTGCCGGCTTTAGCCATCGTGACGGCATCCGCAGCCGTAAAGACGATGCTCCCGCAGGCGCCTCCCGGTCCGGCCGGCAACCCTTTGGCCAGGGGCTGCACTTTTTTCTCCGCCTCGGGATTAACGATGGGATGAAGCAGTTCATCAAGTTGCGCCGGTTTGACCCGCATGACCGCTTCCTTTTTGTCAATCAAACCTTCATCCAGCATGTCCATGGCCATGTTCAGGGCGGCGGTTCCGGTCCGCTTGCCGCTTCGGCACTGCAACATGTATAACTTGCCGTTTTCAATGGTAAACTCTATATCCTGCATGTCGCGATAATGCTGCTCCAGTTGGCGGCGGACCTCGTCCAGTTCGCGGTAAACAGCAGGCATCGCCTCTTCCAGAGACGGCAGATGTTTGTTTTGCTCGTTCTTTGTTGCCCTGTTGAGGGGGTTGGGCGTGCGGATGCCGGCCACGACATCTTCTCCCTGGGCGTTTACCAGCCACTCGCCGTAGAACTTGTTTTCCCCCGTGGCGGGATTTCTGGTAAAGGCAACACCGGTGGCGGAAGTATCGCCCATATTGCCGAAAACCATGCTCTGTACCGTTACCGCCGTCCCCCACTCATCGGGAATCCCCTCGATGCGGCGGTAAGCGATGGCGCGCCGTCCATTCCAGCTCTTAAATACTGCGCCAATGCTTCCCCAGAGTTGCTCCTGAGGGTCATCGGGAAATTCCCGTCCCAAGACCTCACGCACCCGCGTCTTGAAATCATCGCAGAGCTTCCTCAAGTCATCCGCCTGGAGTTCCGTATCTTCTTTGTATCCTTTGGCTTTTTTTACCCCTGACATCATCCGGTCCAACTGCACCCTGATGCCCTGCCCTTCAACGGGTTCGATGCCCTCCGCCTTCTCCATAACCACATCGGAGTACATCATGATCAGACGACGGTAACCATCATAGACAAAGCGTTCATTCCCCGTCCGGGCAATCAGTCCGGGGATCGTTCGGGAGGCCAATCCCACATTCAGAACCGTTTCCATCATGCCGGGCATGGACTGGCGCGCCCCCGAGCGGCAGGAAAGCAGGAGCGGATTTTCCTGGTCACCGAATTTCTTGCCCATTATTTTTTCGGTCTCTGCCAAGGCCGACTCCACCTCGGCACGCAGGGAAGAGGGAAAAAGTCCGCCGGCGGCGAAATAATCATTGCAGCATTGAGTGGTAATAGTAAATCCTGCCGGTACCGGCAGGCCCAGGTGCGACATCTCCGCCAGGTTGGCGCCCTTGCCGCCCAGCAAGTTCTTCTGCGAGGAATCGCCTTCAGCCACACCGCCGCCAAAACTATAGACATACTTGGAAATATCCATTGAGACCTCCCTGTTCTTGATTGTTACGAATATTACGGTATTATGGCGAGATCAGAAAGAAAATTACAGTTTGATCTCCATATCCTGGTAAACGGCAAAACATTCGAGGTGTGATCGTTGTTCTTTGATGATCCTTTCACAATCGGCAACGATATACTCGACAGCAGCATCCGATCTTTCCTGGTTATGATGAAACAACCCCATCTGTTTGACCCCGGCATCGATGGCCAACTGCAGGGCTTGCTTATAAACGGAATGTCCCCAGGTTCGGGTTTTTAAATAATCCTCTTCCGAGTATTCCGCGTCATGCACGAGAAGATCGGCCCCCTTGACAAAATTTACATACTCTGCGTATTCCAGACCGCCCGCGTGCCGGTATTGCAGTTCATTGTCCGTCAGAAAGACAAAATTCTTCCCGTTCTCGGAAAATTTATAGCCCAACCCCTGATTGGGATGACTGAGGGCAATCGGGGTAACACTCAGGGAATTCAAGGCAAAAATAGAATCACAGGACTTATGATATTTAATCATGATCTTGATATCAGCGTAGTTGACGGGAAAGAAAGGGGCCCGCATGATACGGGAGATCATGTGTTTCAAAGAAGATTGAGCAAAGGGGCAGCCGAACACGGAGAGACTTGTCCCCTCCACGTAAATGGGTTTAAAAAAAGGAAAGCCCATCAGATGGTCCCAGTGGGCATGCGTAAAAAGCATGGTGTAATGATGCCGCTTTTCGGAAAGCAGCCTGCTTCCCAGCCTGCGAATTCCCGTGCCGGCATCGATAATGATTACATCATCCTTTTGGGTCCTGAGTTCCAGGCAGGTGGTATCTCCGCCATACTTCAAGTATTCCTCGCCAGAAACAGGAATGGAACCCCGAGCGCCCCAGCAGCGTATAATCATCCTAAATTTATCCCCCACAGAGAAATTACCGCCAAATTTCTATAAGTCATAAATTCACCTCGGTCAAGTATTTTGAGAGCAATCCATTGTATTTGTATTTTTTCCGAATCTGTGGTAGGCGAGCTTTCATTCGTACAAAAGGAGCAGTTAATGTCTTTCAAGTATCTCCATACCATGCCGACCGTTGAGGAAATTCTGAGCAGCATGCCGCTGCCGGCCCAGCTGACTGCCCTCAAGGCCCGGCGTGATGAGGAAATAGCAGCAATTTTCACCGGCCGGAGCGAAAAGCTGCTGCTGATCATCGGTCCCTGTTCCGCCGATAATGAGGACTCAGTTTGTGACTACATTTCCCGGCTGGCAGAATTGCAAATGCGGGTTCAGGACAAAATCATCATGATTCCCCGCATCTATACCAATAAGCCGCGAACGACCGGTGAAGGATACAAAGGCATGGCGCATCAACCGGACCCGGGGAAAGAACCAGACATGGTGGCGGGTCTGAAGGCCATCCGGCATCTGCATATTCGGGCCTTGAGCGAGTCGCACCTGCCGGCCGCCGACGAAATGCTCTACCCCATGAACTACGGCTACCTGGCCGATGTCCTCAGTTATGTAGCGGTAGGTGCCCGTTCCGTCGAGGATCAGCAGCACCGGCTCGTCTGCAGTGGTGTGGATATCCCCGTGGGAATGAAAAACCCCACTTCCGGTGATCTGGAAGTCATGCTCAATTCAGTCCGGGCAAGCCAGCTGCCTCATATATTTGTCTACAACGGCATGGCGGTGGAAACTCCGGGAAATCAGCTGGCCCACGCCGTTCTCCGCGGCTCCTACAACCGTTATGATCAGCATGAACCCAATTATCACTACGAAGACCTGATGAGGCTGGCAGAGAGGTACCTTAAGCGCGGCTTAGAGAACCCGGCCGTCATTGTAGATACCAACCATTCCAACTCCGCCAAACGTTTTGAAGAGCAGCCGCGCATTGCCTGGGAGGTCATGGAAAGCCGCAAGCACTCTCCCCTCCTGAAGACGCTGATCAAAGGCTTCATGGTGGAAAGCTACATTGAAGAAGGAGCGCAAAGCATCACTGATGCTGTTTACGGCAAATCCATCACCGACCCCTGCCTGGGTTGGGCGGATTCGGAAAAATTGGTCTTGGACATCGCCGCCATGGTATGATCAAGCGATAAGTTCGCCAGCTCTTAATAGTTGATTCTTATAGGATTGCAGCTTTTGTCTTGACATACAACCACCGTTATCATATCCTCCACCCACCGTAAATAACAAGTAATAATAGAGAGAATTAAGAAGCCAGGAGCCGGAATTCAAAACGGTATTCCCTGAATTCTGGCTCCCGGCTCCCGGATTCTATTGCACGGGAGGGATACCCATGCATCAAACACGGTCGCTTGTATTGAACTCATTCGCGAAGGAGGATTTTCATGAGTGCATATAGCTTTCCGGAGCCCTGCTTTCCTGATTACAGGCAACCCAGGAGCGTTGCTGATTGTCTGCCCCAGGCGAGGCGGCTGGTGAAGAAAGTCGGCCTGACGGAAAAACCGCGAGTTGGCGTCGCCCCGCGTCTCTTTGTCCGAGAAGGGGATAAGGTGCTGATCGTAACACTGCCCGACCAGGACAAATATGTAGCCGAAGCGGTGATCCAAGCATTAACCGAACAAGGGGCGGCAAAAGTCCATTTTCTTTATCCTCAGGAGTTAGTGGGACGAGACCCCGATCTGGTCAGCGTCGCCGATGGCTGGAAAGAAGTGGAGCTGCTGGCGGAAGGCAAGGCATCGGGCACTTTGGCGGATCTGGTGACGGGATTGGGCCTTGTGGAGGCCACGGCAAAATACCTGGACCGCCATCCTGAATACACCAGTGTCTTTATTGATGTGGCAGGCGCCAATGCCCGCCGGGGGCTGGGCAAACATGCCGCCAAATTTATGGGTTTCTGGCCTTTCAATACCTGGGAATGGTTCCTTTCCCGAGGCCACATTTTTCCCTTGCCCGTATGGGAAGAGTTTGAAAGCAGGATTATTGACGCCTTGGGTAAAGCTTCCCAGGTGAGAATTACCGATCCCGAGGGCACCTACCTGGAGTTCTCCTTAACGGAAGAGGAAGCGATACGCTGGAAGCAGGGCGCACTGGTGCATGGTCATCTGCTGTTAAGCGTCCTGCACGCCACCTGCGGAGAACACCGGGCGCACACCGGCGATGCCCTGACGGTGCCTCCCGTATTTTCGAAAGTGACGGGTGTTCTGGCCGGAACGGCTAATCACTGCGGCTTTTTTCCCCGCATCGAGACCTATTTTGAAAATGATCTGCTGGTCGAAGTTAAGGGTGGCGGCAGGTATGGCGAGCGGATCAGGGAACTGATGGAAAAATACCGGAAGGTCCGGTGGCCGGGATATCCCGGCAAAGGACTTTTCTGGTTCTGCGATACCGCCCTGTGCACCGCCGTAGGGGTACACCGGCGGAAATCGGACATGTTCAAGAGCTACTGGGTCTACCCCAATTTCCCGGAGCGCACCAGGGCAGGAGTTTTTCATCTCGGGTTCGGAAGCCGAACCTCGCTGGATGAAAAAGAGTTCACCGCTTACGGCAACAAACACGACCTGCCGCGGGGACATATCCATGTCCATAACTATTTCGCTACTTTCGAGGTGAAATTAAGGGGGACCAATTACTGGTATAAGATCGTGGATAAGGGATGGCTGACAACCCTCTCCGACGCCGATATCAGGGCCTTGACCTCCCAATACGGCCCGCCCGATGAAATTCTCAAGTACGATTGGATTCCGCCCCTTCCCGGTATAAATTGCGAGGGAAATTACCTGAAGGATTATGCCCCTGATCCGACGGCCTACCTCAGGAAACGCATTAAAGAAGGGAAAACCATCTGATCTTGCATCTTGTTTCTTGTGTCTTTTGTGATATTATGCCGTGTATTTTGATAATGGCTGCCCGGATACCGGTGGCTGGCAGGTGATAAAGATCAATGAAACAAGATATAAGCGCACTATCCGTCCCGGATACGGGCGGAAAAAGACCCCGCAAATGTCTCTCCTGCGGGACAATGGAAAACATCGGCAGGCGGCGCTACTGCTCCGTCAAATGCCGGCAGAATCTCAGGCAGCGGCTCGACATGCGCAGCGGCCTTTTACAGGCACTGAATACACGGTATGCCACTTTCTATTTCTCCGATCTCCTGGTCATGTTGGATATCCTCCCCTACGGATCCAAAGAGATTTCCAGCTTCCTGTTCCCCCGTACACCGGGCAGAAACCCGGGCAAAGATTTTAGCAGCATGGCCGAAATTCTTGGTAAGTTATGGTGGGCGGAGCGGCGGCGGACGAACAAGAGATACTTAGCCTCTCTCCACGTCCTGGACCTGGCCGTTCGGAACTACGCCTCGCCGGAATCAGTCAAGCCGCCCATCCTCTTCACTCCAACTGTCAAGCCCGCCTCGCTGGCCCGCCTAAAGATGGAAAAGGCCACGCTTAATTCTCCGGAAGTGCGTAAAACTATTAGGGATGCTTACCGACGGCAAGTTAAAATCCACCATCCTGACATCGGCGGAGATGCCGGGATGTTCCGGAAGGTTCACCGTGCCTACGAGGAATTGCTGCATTGGGCCAATAATCCGAACTTTACCCGTCAGCGCGGCTTCCCGGACAAATGGTTTTATGAAGGGGGTAGTAATCGCTGGATCCAACCGGCGCCCCTCCGTTCGCAAAGCCGGTGAAGAAGAGGGTATGCAGACAATCATTTCTCCTGATCCCCGGAAACAACCATCATCGATCACGTGGCGATCCGGAAAATGTTTCTTGATAATTACGACCAATGATCGCTTGGTGAAGCCTTCAAATATATTCCTATATTTTCAAGACATTCAGGGTTGATGCTGATTAAGGGAACCACAGAACAAAATCGATACCGAATAACCCGCGCAGAGAACGGCCATCAAAAAAATGGGACCTTCAGCTGGCAGGATGGCAGTCGTTACGAAGGTGAGTTTTCTGACGGGTCCATCAGCGGTCACGGTACATTTTCTTGGCCCGACGGAAGCCGTTACGAGGGTGATTGGCAAAACTACCTGCCCCACGGACGGGGAATCTTTACCTGGCCCGATGGGAATCAATTCGAAGGAGAATGGGAAGAGGGAAAGGCGAAGGAAGGTCCCGCAAGCAAAACCGATGTACTGGCCGGGGGACCGTCCGCAGGTCAACCAGAACACAAAGCGGTCGAAAAATCCCGCACCAGGGCCGAAGAACGGGCCAGACTCAGGGCCGAAGCAGAGGCGAGACTTAAGGCGGAAAGAGAGGCCAAGCGACAGGCTGAAGAATATGCAAGAATCCTGGCCGAAGAAAGAGCCAGAAGGGAGGCCGAAGAACAGGCCCGGCTAAAGGCGGAAGCGAGGGCCAGACAACAGGCCGAGGAACATGCCAGCATCCTGGCCGAGGAAAGGGCGCGGAGGCAGGCCGAGGAAAAAGCCCGCCTGCAGGCCGAAGAACGGGCCAGGAGACAGGCCGAGGAACAGGCACGAGCCCTCGCCGAAGAAAGAACCAGACGAGAAGCCGAAGAACAAGCCCGAAGACAAGCCGAAGAGCAACTTAAAAGGCAAGCCGAAGAACAGGCACGGGTCCTCGCCGAGGAAAGAACCAGAAGAAAGGCCGAGGAACGGGCAAGAATACAAGCCGAGGAGCAGGCAAAAAGACAGGCTGAAGAACAGGCACGGGTCCTCGCCGAGGAGAAAGCCAGAAGAGAAGCCGAAGAACAAGCCCGAAGGCAAGCCGAAGGACAGGTAAAGAGACAGGCCGAAGAACAGGCACGGGTCCTCGCTGAGGAGAAAGCCCGAAGAGCGACTGAGGAGCAGGCCCGCATCCTGGCCGAAGAGAAGGCCCTTAAAGAGGCTGAGGAGCAAGCTCAAATCTTTGCCAGGGAGCAGGCGAAAACAAAGGCTGAACAACATGCCAGAATCAAGGCCCAAGAAGAGGCCAGGAAAGAAGCCGAGGAACAGGCCAGAATCTTAGCCGAAGAGAAGGCCGCCAACGTGGCCGAAGAATACGCCCGACTTTTAGCTGAGGAACAGGCCAGAACAAAGGCTGAACAACGCGCCAGAATCATGGCCGAAGAAGAAGCTCGGAGACTCGCCGAGGAACAGGCCGGACTACTGGCGGAGGAAAAAACCCGGAGGCAGGCCGAAACACAGGCCAGAGTTAAAGCCGAAGAAGAGGCCCGGAGACTCGCCGAGGAACAGGCCGGACTACTGGCGGAGGAAAAAACCCGGAGGCAGGCCGAAACACAGGCCAGAGTTAAAGCCGAAGAAGAGGCCAGAAGACTAACCGAGGAACAGGCCGGACTACTGGCGGAGGAAAAAACCCGGAGGCAGGCCGAAGCTCAGGCCAGAGTCAAAGCTGAAGAAGAGGCCAGGAAACTCGCCGGGGAACAGGCCAGACTACTGGCGGAAGAGAAAGGCCGGAGGCAGGCCGAAGCTCAAGCCAGAGTTAAAGCCGAAGAAGAGGCCAGAAGACTGACCGAGGAACAGGCCAGACTACTGGCGAAAGAAGAAGCCCGGAGGCAGGTCGAAGCTCAAGCCAGAGTTAAAGCCGAAGAAGAGGCCAGAAGACTAACCGAGGAACAGGCCAAACTACTGGCGAAAGAAGAAGCCCGGAGGCAGGCCGAAACACAGGCCAGACTTAATACGGAAGAAGTGATTAGATCAAAGTCCAAAGAACAGGACAAGATACTGGCAGAGGAAAAGGAGAGGAGGGAGACCGAGGAGAAAGCCCGAATCTGCGCTGAGGAGCAGGCGTGCAGACAGGCCGAGGAACAGGCAAAAATCCTGACTGAAGAAAGGGCCGCCAGACGGTCAGCAGAACAAGCCCGAATCTTGGCCGAAGAACAGGCCCGACAAGAGGGAGAGGAACTGGCTAGAATCTTGGCCGAAGAAAAGGCGGCCAGACAGGCCGAGGAACGAGCCCGAGTTTTGGTAGAAGAGGGGGCCGCAAAACAGGCCGAAGAACAAGCCCGAATCCTGGCCGAAGAACGGGCGGCTAGACAAGCGGAGGAACAAGCCAGAATCTTAGCCGAAGAACGGGCAGCCAGACAAGCCGAGGAACAAGCCAGAATCTTAACCGAAGAACGGGCGGCCAGACAAGCCGAGGAACAAGCCAGAATCTTAACCGAAGAACGGGCGGCGAAACAGGCCGGGGAACAAGCCAAAATCCTGGCCGAAGAACGGGCGGCCAGACAAGCCGAGGAACAAGCCAGAATCTTAGCCGAAGAAAAGGCCGCTAAACGGGCTGAAGAACAGGCCAAAATCCTGGCTGAAGAAAGAGCCGGGAGGCAGGCCGAAGAACAAGCCAGGATCAAAGTCGAAGAAGAAGCCAGGAGACAGGCCGAGGAACAAGCCAGAACCATAGCCGAAGAACGGGCCCGGAGACAGGCCGAGGAACAGGCCCGGATCAAGGCCGAGGAAGAGGCTAGAATTCTGACCGAGGAAAGGGCCACTTTAACAGGTGAAAAACGGACCAGAATCTTAGCCGTAGAAGCAGCCAGAAAACAAGCCGAGGAACAGGCCCGGATGCTGGCCGAAGAAAGGGCCAGGAGACAGGCCGAGGAACAAGCCCGGACCAAGGCCGAAGAAGAGGCCCGGAAACTCGCCGAGGAGCAGGCCAGAATCCTGGCTGAAGAAAGGGCCAGGAGACAGGCCGAGGAACAGGCCCGGATCAAGGCCGAAGAAGAGGCCCGGAAACTCGCCGAGGAACAGACCCGGATGCTGGCCGAAGAGAGGGACCGAAGACAGGCCGAGGAACAGGCCCGGATCAAGGCCGAAGAAGAGGCCCGGAAACTCGCCGCAGAGCAGGCCATAATCCTGGCTGAAGAGAGGGACCGGAGACAGGCCGAGGAACAGGCCCGGATCAAGGCCGAAGAAGAGGCCCGGAAACTCGCCGAGGAACAGGCCCGGATGCTGGCCGAAGAGAGGGACCGGAGACAGGCCGGGGAACAGGCCCTGACCAAGGCCGAAGAAGAGGCCCGGAAACTCGCCGCAGAACAGGCTCGGATGCTGGCCGAGGAGAGGGACCGGAGGCAGGCCGAGGAACAGGCCCGGATCAAGGCTGAAGAAGAGTCCCGGAAACTCGCCGAGGAACAGGCCCGGATGCTGGCCGAGGAGAGGGCCCGGAGACAGGCCGAGGAACAGGCCCGGAAACTCGCCGAGGAACAGACCCGGATGCTGGCCGAGGAAAGGACCCGGAGGCAGGCCGAGGAACAAGCCCGGATCAAGGCTGAAGAAGAGGCCCGGAAACTCGCCGCAGAACGGTCCCGAATCCTGGCCGAGGAAGAGGCCAGAACAAAGGCCGAGGAACTCGCCATAAGCAAAGCCGAAGAGGAGGAAAGGAGGCAAGCCGAAGAAAGCCGGAGCAAGATTGAGGAAGAGTTGAGGCAGGAGGTTGCATCTACACGATTTCCCGAAAAATCAGGAAAGAAAACTGAAGAAACGGAACTGCATCCCCTTCCGGAAGCAATTCCCGCACATTTGTTAAGAATTTTACCGGACGGAAGTAAATACGTAGGCGAATGGCAGGATGAAGAACCACAAGGCCAGGGAACAATGACCTACTCCGATGGCAGGGAATATGCCGGAGAATTTAAAGCGGGTGCCAGAGAGGGACATGGTATCCTTACCTTACCAGACGGTTCAAAATACATAGGCCAATGGAAAGGCAACCAAAAGAATGGGAATGGAACTATCACCCTGGCCAATGGACTAAGATACGTTGGGGACTGGAAAAACGACCTGTTCGATGGCCGGGGAACCCTGATATTGCCCGATAAGAGGAAATATACCGGTGAATTCAAAAACGGCAAGTCTGATGGGCAGGGGATCATGGAATTCCCCAACGGCGATCGGTATGAAGGCGAATTCAAAAACAACAAATACCATGGTCGCGGAACGTTGACGTTGACAAACGGCAGCAAATATACCGGTCAACTGGAAAATGGACTACCCCATGGGAAGGGTGTAATGGCCTTACCCCATGGAAAAGTCTACTCCGGTGAATTCTTTTTAGGTAGATTTTTAGGCGGCAGATATGATCAAGAAGATACCCCTCACGCTTAATACTTCCCAGGGTGCGGATGGCAAACAGATCGTGGAATTCCTTCGAGGGGAGATAACTTCGGATGGCGAGATAGCATGCACCTATTCGGACGGGTCAGGATATCGAGGTTCCTTCAATGAGGATCGCTTTCATGGCGTTGGTAATTACGTCTGGTCCGATGGAAGCCGCTACGAGGGCCAACTGGCTGACGGTCTGCCCCATGGAACAGGCACTATCCTGCTGTCAGACGGTCACCGGTACGAGGGCGATTGGCAAAACGGCGTTGCCGAAGGCGAAGGCACGGAAACAATGCCGGATGGCGGTCGGTATACAGGCGAGTGGCGAAATGGCGTGAAACATGGGCATGGGGAAGCAATCTTCGGTGACGGGAAAAAGTATACCGGAGAATGGAAAGACAACATGCAACACGGCAAGGGCGCGCTTTTCTTTACCGATGGCTCCAGGTATGAAGGGCAATGGGTGAATGACAGGATCTTCGGTAAAGGCACGCTGATCTTCTGGGATGGCAAGAGGTACAAAGGAGAGTGGAAAGACGGAAAATTCAAAGTTCTAAAGGTCCTGTAAATATCCACCGGGACCAGACCACGTCATTGCGCAAATACCAATGACTCATCAGGCAGCTTCAGGGAATACCCAGGGCCTGCAAAAGTTCCTGCGGCAACCTTCTGACCTTCATCCCCGGACCGACGCAAACCAGAGTGACCTTCCCTTCAACCAGCAGCTTGCCGTCTGAAGCACGCACCACCTGCTGCCCCAGGAGGAATGTGGCACTGGCGGTCTCCAACACGCGGGTTTTGACCTGCAGGAGGTCGTCGGGGATGGCAGGGGTAAGGTAGTCAATCTCCAACCTCATTACCGGTAAGATATACCCCTGTCGATGAAGCTCCCCCACGGCAATCCCCCGGTCACGCAAGAACTCGACCCGTCCCCGCTCCAGATAACGGAGGTAACCGGCATGGTAAACCACTCCTCCGGCATCCGTATCCTCCGAATAAACGCGAACTTCGATCATTTCGATACCCTTCAGTAATTTTCCCGACCTTACTCCATTTTCCCGCAAAATTACAGCGTTTTGAAGTACTCCGCGCAAATTATCGTCAACAGCCATTCTTTTGGATCGCCGCTGAAAAAAGTAAAGTGTCCGATAATAGGTATTACCTACCTATAAGCTTACTTTTTTTCCCCCTTGAATGTCCTTTCGTAAAAGTCCATCTTAAACATGCCTTCGCGTTATTACCTCGGTCTTGTTTAGCTTTTCGGTGAGATTCCGGCACGATGGCTGGAGGAACGTAAGACTTGCAGATCTCTAGCGGCACAAGCGGATATGCTTACAAAGAATGGAAAGGGAAATTCTATCCGGAAAGGATCTCGCCCAAGGAAATGCTGCGCTTCTATGCGGAACGCCTCAAGACGGTAGAAATCAACAATACCTTTTATCGCATGCCCACCGAACGCCTCCTCTTATTCTGGGCAGCACAGGTCCCTGAGGATTTTATCTTTGCTTTCAAGGCACCCCAGGTCATCACGCACCTGAAACGCCTGAGAAACGTGGCAGAGGAGGCCGGGTACCTCTTCCGGACTCTGTCTGTTCTGGAGAGCAAACTGGGGCCGGTCCTTTTTCAGTTTCCCAAGAGTTTTCACGCGGACCGCCCGGCGCTGGAGGCGTTTCTCAATCTGATTCCCGGCAATGTGTCTCCGGCCTTTGAATTCCGCAGCCCCTCCTGGCAAGATATTGCAATTCTGAACCTCCTGCGGGAGAGGAAATGCAGCCTGTGCGTCGCCGATACTGATGATAACCCCGCCCAAGAGATCATCAGTACGGCCTCCTGGGGCTACCTACGTCTGCGGCGTGCCGGTTATACTGCTGACGATCTGGCGCAATGGAGGGAAAGAATCCTGTCCCAGAATTGGGAGAGGGCTTTCGTTTTTTTCAAGCACGAAGAAGAGGCCAGCGGGCCGCAAACGGCCATGCGTTTTCATGAGCTTACCGATTCAAGACAGGAAAACTAAGATTTCACTTTTTTGAGAGCTTATACCCTATGCCCAGGACATCTCAAATAGCCCGCGTTGGTAAGCGGAAGATTGAACTTGCGAATCTGGAGAAAGTTCTGTACCCCGGCGACCAGATCCTGAAGGCGGAACTGATCCAGTATTACCTTAAAGTCGCCCCGACTATCCTCGCCCATTTGCGAGGCCGGCCGCTTTCGCTGGTACGTTATCCGGACGGCATCGACGGCGAACGCTTTTTCCAGAAGAACAGACCCGACTGGGCGCCGGAGTGGATAGAACATGTTGTGCTGGGGTCGGAGCAGGAAGGAAAGATCGACTACGTAATCGCCACCGAGGAAGCTTCGCTGGTCTGGCTCGCCAACCTCGCCTGCATTGAGCTTCATCAGATGCATTGCCGCGCGCCGCACTTCGATAAGCCCGATTACTTCGTGTTTGATCTGGACCCGCCGGAAAATTACTTTTTTGCGGAGCTGGTAGAAATTGCCCTGGACCTGAAAGAGCACGTCGAGAATTTCGGTTACCACCCCTTCGTCAAGACAACCGGCAGGAAGGGGTTTCACATCCTCGTGCCCATTCAGCCGAAGTGGACATTCGACAAGGTCTTCGAGGCGGCGCAGGAGGTGGCTAAATTATTCGTGGCATCGCACAGCCGATCCACGACCCTGCATGTGAAGAAGGAGGCCCGCCAAGGGAGGGTCCTGGTGGACATCTATCGCAACCGGACCTATCAGACGATTGTATCCGCCTACAGTGTGCGCGGGCTTCCGGGGGCCCCCGTGTCGATGCCGCTGCACTGGGATCAATTGAGGGATATCGGCAGTGCCGCCGAGTTTAGGCTAAGTACTGCGCCCGACCACATAGTGCGTAATGGCGATGCCTGGGAGGGGATCGCCGCTTATGCCACCAGCCTCCATACGGTGCGGGAGAAGGCGAAAACAAAGAAGGAACCGGCCCCATCCTCGACGCCGCTCGACGGGATCAGCGGATTAGCGAAATCATTTTCTCCCGGGAAAACGCAGAAAATAATTTCTCACTTGCCAAAATACAAAACTCCTGAAATACTCAGTGCATACGCCGGCAAGCGGAGTTTCGAGAAGACCTCCGAACCGCCGCCGGCGATGGTGGTCGGGGAAGGCGATGCCTTTGTGGTGCACAGGCACCACGCCACACGCCTGCATTATGACCTGCGCCTGGAACGAGGGGGCGTGTTGGAGTCCTGGGCTATTCCGAAGGGCCTACCTCCCCGGCCGGGCATTATAAGGCTTGCCGTTGCCACTGAAGACCATCCCCTGGAATACATAAACTTCGAGGGGTCGATCCCGAAGGGACAATATGGAGGCGGCACGATATGGATTTATGCCCGCGGAAAATACGAAATAACTGAAGAGAAAAAAAACGGGTTCCACTTTCGGCTCGCGAGCAGTGCGCTTAGCGCGGAATACAGAATGCATCGCACCGGCGATAACGAATGGCTGATCGAGCGCGTGGATCAGCCCCAGGTTGATTGGCTGCGCGACCCCATCGAACCGATGCTTGCGCAATCGGCAACTGAGCCGCCGCGCGGGGAAGACTATCTCTATGAAGTCAAATGGGACGGCATCCGGGCAATAATTGCTCTGGACGAAGGAGAGTTAAGAATCCGCAGCCGCAATCAGCAGGACATAACCGGCAAGTTTCCGGAATTATTGCTACCCGATCAGGCCTTCAGAGCGACTTCGGCTTTATTCGACGCCGAGATCGTCTGTCTGGACGATGCCGGGAAGCCCGTGTTCCAGAACGTCATACACAGGCTTCAGCAAAAGGACAAAGGGGCGATCGAACGGGCCCGCGCCAAGTACCCGGCCCAGTGCTATGTCTTCGATTGCCTCTACCTCGACGGCCGCCCCATTGTTAATGAGCCACTAAGCCAACGTCGCGCCTGGCTGGCGGATGCCATTAAACGCGATGCGCCCTATCGGGTCAGCGAGGCAGTGACGGAGGGCGTCGAGTTGTTCCAGGCGGCGGTGGAAATGGGACTTGAAGGGATCGTGGCCAAGGAAAAAAACAGTACCTATCGGCCCGGCACGCGCAGCGGTGATTGGCTGAAAATAAAGAAACGAAAGACGCTAGAGGGCCTGATCATCGGTTATACAAAGGGAAAGGGCGACCGCAAGCCGTTGTTCGGCGCCCTGCATTTGGCGCTTCGCGAAGGCAACGCTTTAAGGTACGTGGGTAAAGTGGGAACCGGCTTCGATGAAAAGTCGATGCGGGAAACCTTCGCTTATCTAAAGAACCTTAAACAGGTGCCGAGACCCGTCAAAGAGAAGCCCCTCGACGATGCACAGACAGTATGGATCGAGCCCCGGGCAATCTGCGAGGTGCAGTTCTCTTCGCGGACGAAGGACGGGATGCTGCGCGAGCCGGTGTTTCTGAGACTCCGCCCGGACCTGGCTGCATGACCCGGGATCAGGCTTGAACAAAATGAGCACAACGGCGATAATAAGGAAAAGAGATAGGCAGCTGGCAGTAATTTACTTGAGTATTATGCCCGGCAAACTTGGAGGTGAAACATGAGAGCCATTTGGAAAGGTCACATTCGTTTCTCGCTGGTAACCATACCGGTCCTGGTATACAATGCTGTGGATACACAACAGGCCATCAGCTTTAATCTGCTGCACAAGGAAGACCACGGTCCTATCGGCTACGCCAAGCGCTGCAAGAAGTGCAATAAGGTTGTGTCCGCCGGAGAGATCGTCCGGGGTTACGAATATGAGGCCGACCGGTACGTAATTGTGGAGAAAGAAGATTTCGAGAAAATAAACCTCAAAAGCACAAAGATAATCGAAATCACCGGGTTCATCGATGCCCAAGAAGTGCACCCTACAATGTATGAGGCGCCATACTACGCAGGACCTGACGGCGCCGTCGCCGTGCAGGCTTATTCCCTGTTGGCTGCCGCACTGAAGGAGAGCGGCAAGGTGGGAATCGGCAAGGTCGTCCTGCATGACCGGGAAGACGTCGTAATGATCGCCCCTTATGAGAATGCCGTGGTGCTCTACAAACTCCGCCTGCCCAAGGAGATCAGAAGCGTCCAGGAGGTCCCCCAGCTTGACGATAAGGCCGCAGACAGCGACGGGCTCAAGCTGGCGCGCAGCCTCATTGCGGCCATGAG